>WNGH01002080.1_pt1 | contig 24032 bp, 21 predicted proteins | sample 5400631 | NCBI WGS metagenome assembly WNGH01 (sample SAMN13153373, study PRJNA577476) | soil metagenome | isolation source: 115 cm soil or saprolite under Garry oak tree replicate 1 | place: USA:California | collected 2016-06-15
AACGCCTCAAGGATGGTACACATATCAGGCTGCCTTTTCGCATGGCAAGCCGTTCTATGGAAATTCGGCAGCAAGTTTGGCCGTGGTAAATCGGAAGGAACATTGGCCGCCTCCGGCCAAACTTATCTTCCATTTGCAATTGGACTGGCGATTTTATGAGTCAGAAGTGGCGAATTTATGGTCTTTCCGACAACTGCTGATGGGAATGACCGCCGTTGCCAGAGCTGCCAGAGAGATGAGTAGACGACCAATCATGCGTTGCATGAGCTCTGCTTCCTTTCTGTTCGTCATGTGGCCGACTCGGCCATCATGTGATATCCTGCCACGGCTTGCGTCGTTCACGAAACCTTCTCATCCCAATCAACCTGGTAGGAGTAGACCCAGTCGAGGGCGGCCGGGTTAGCGAAGCGGTCGAGGAAGAACGGCATCAACCGGTCCCGGAACCACAACTGGATCGGATTGGTCATGACCTTGGTCTGCCCCAGGGTACGCCCATACCGGACCGCTCGCTCGACACGCGCTCGACGCAGGTGCTCATAGGTCACGAAAGCGAGTGCGTGATCCTCCTTGTCTCTCAGGCACTTTGCCAGCACAATCGCATCCTCCATGGCCAACGATGCACCCTGTCCAGCGTTGGGCGAAATCGCATGGATGGCGTCGGCGACCAGGACAACCCGATCTTTGTACCAAAGAGGCTGCGTGGCAATATCATAGATGGGATAGGCGACGATCGAACTCTCTGTGGCCCGGATCATCTCCGAGATGAGAGGCTGATCCTCCCGGAAGAGATCAAACATGCGTGCCTGCCACTCGTCGCTCACGATCAGGTCTACATCTCCTCGCAAAGGGGCTTCCTGTTGTGGGAAATTGACAAACCAGTAAAGGTCGCCGCGCGCGCTGACGTGATAGCCGAAGAAGGCTTGCTGGCCATAAATGAAGTGCTGGATGTCCGGGGTGGGAGGGAAGTGGGAGTGCGGTGTGAAGCCGCCGGTACTGATCAGACCGGTGTATTGTGGTTTGGGAGCGCCGGGATTGATAAGGGTGCGGGTGCGGGAATGTACGCCATCGCAGCCGACGAGATGCGAGCCTTCCGCCGTGGTGCCATCGGCGAAGGTGGCGACCACTCCATGCGCGCCGCTCTCCAGACCAGTTAGCTTCTTGCCATAGGCGATCTTGATCCCCTCTCGCTCAGTCCCATCACGCAGCACCTGGTGCAGGCGGGAGCGCAGAATACAGATGCTTGGGCGTCCCACTTCCTCACGCGCCCCATTGCGCACCTCGCCCAGGCGCTTGCCATCCGCACTCCAGATAAGCAGGCGAGGAATAGGAGATCCCTCCCCCGAAGCGGGTCCGTCGAGTCCGAGCGACTTGAGCACATTGAGTCCATTGCAGGCCATGTTCAGGAAGCTACCCCCATAATCGCTGGAGGCAGCCTTGGCCTCATAGATCTCAGCCTCGATGCCTGCCCGTTGCAGGAAGAGAGCGAGAACGGGTCCGGCGATTCCGCAGCCAATAATCAGCACTTTTCTTGCAGGTCTGTCCATAAAAAGTCCTTTCTGAGCATCTCGTATCGAGTCTCACTCCTTTTCGCTATCATCCTCAGTTGGCAGGAAAGCGAGGTCTGGACGAGTGACCTTCCATCTGACGAGGTCGTCTGAGGTCTCGGTCAGGGTTCCGTCTTTGATGTCTCCGAGAAGCTTCTCTACCCAGGCACTTTCACTTTCAAGCTGAGCCAGTCGATACTCATCCTCGATCAGGAAGAGTCGGTCTACGCCCCGTTGCCTGCATGTCTCCAGTTCGGAGCGCAGCGCTCCGATCTTCTCCGAGAGGGCGTGCATGCGATCTTGCAGGAGAGCAACGGCCTNTGAGCGATGAGAGCCAGGCCAGCCACGAACTGGGTGTATTCCGTGGCTGGCGTGCGGAGCAGGACGCGCAGCCAGTCGAACAATTCAGCACGCCCTGCCTCGGTGGTGGTGTAAATCGTGCGTTCGGGATGACGTCCTTCTCGCCTGGTTTCCACTGGCACGATCAGTGCACTCTGGTGCAGCGTACCGATGACAGAATAGAGGGAGCCAAAGTTGAGCTTCACAGTAGAGGAAAGGCCGCGCTGGCGCATCATCGCCGCCATTTCGTAGGGATGCATAGGGCGCTCGGTGAGCAGTGACAGGACGGCCAGCGCCAGTAGGTTGGATCGTTTATGTTGTGCCATCAGCCGTTCTCTCGGCAAAGGTATTCTTTCTGATATATTCTATTCAGAATATATCAGAAAGAATAGGTCTTGTCAAGGGTAGAAGGAAAGCGACAAGGCGATTCCGTTGAGTTACAAAGCGTGAGCAAACATGGCTGACCTGTTCTCCTGACACTAGAAAACTTGTCGGTTCTCCGCAACCATCATCTCCTGCCCCTGGATCGAATCACGAACCGCCGCGAATCCGTAGGTGATCATCTCCGCCTCGTAGTCATGAATGGCCTTCAGCAGTGGCTTCTCCCCAGCGCGGGCAGCGATCAGCTGCGAGACGAGAAGGCTCGCATCGCGCAGGGCGGTATTGCCGCCGATCCCCCGTGTCGGCGGCATACTGTGGATGGCGTCTCCCAGCAGAGTAATGCGTTTCGTTACCCACTCCTCGACAGGAGTTGCCGCATGCAACTGTTTGTAGATCACGGTCGTCGGATCAGACTCGCGAACCATCTGTTGCAGGTGCGGATGCCATCCCTGGACCATGGAGCGAGCTACCTGTTGGAGCGCCTGTCCATCCAGCAGCAAGGGATCCTGCTCAAAGGGATACTTGTCGCGGCGTGCGATAAAGGCCCAGAATAGATAGCTGCCAGTGGTATCGAAAAACAGAGCGGGCTGCAAGGTGGTAGCCTGCGAACCTTCGCTTTGCCCGGTATGCTCCTGCGGCGGACGGGTGAAATCAAAGAGGGCGGTGAACATCCCATACCCCTTTGGACCCAGAATGGTCGTTGGTCCATCGAAGCGTCCAGGGATGAATATGGCGTTGCGCGTCTCCTCTGTCAGGGGGAGTTTGCCCATGATAGCCACCACCCCCGTTTCCACCCGCAAGGCCTGGGGAAGGAGTTGCGTGCGTACCTGTGAATGGCCGCCATCGGCTCCGACCAGCACATCCCCGACTGCCGAAGAGCCATCCTCAAAAAAGGCGGTGACCTTCCCATCTGGCGACTCCTGGTAGTGCGTGAAGGTCTTGTCGAAGTGGACCAGCGTATCCAATCCGAACAGTAAGACCTTACGCAAGGTGATCCGACTCACGGCAAGGCTGAGTTCTGCCAGGTCTGGATGCGACACCGTGTAGGTGGGATTGGGGAAGAAGCTGATCTCCTGTAATTGCTCGGTGACGATGCGCAGGCCATTGCCAGGATTGCCTGCGGTGGCCCGATAGACCTCGAAGAGGTCCGGCGGCAGACAGGCATGCAGCGCAAGGATGCCCTGCGGCTCGATGTGGATGCGATAGCCCTGCAGACGGTCGCTGGGTATACGCTCCCGCTCATAGACAGCCACACTGATCCCGGCCTTTTTTAAGCCCTGTGCCAGGCACAGCCCGCCGAGTCCCCCACCAATAATGAGCACGTGAAAAGAAGATGTTGACACACTCAAGCTCCTTTGTCTGTTATGTTCTTGACGCAAAGACATGTCTCGCACATGGCGTTTGGGGCGCCCTTGTGCAATGCTATCAGTCTAAGATAGAAAAGGATCGAGGTGTGTCCCCCGCAGGGGTGATTGTGCGGGTGATTGGAGAGGAGAGTGGTTAGCGCAGGTACAACTCGTGTGCCTTCTCGCATGCCTCGAAGCGATTGGTCACCTGCAGCTTCTGATAGATCCGCTGCAGGTGTGTTTTCACCGTATTGATACTGATGAACAGTTCCTCTGCTATCTGCTGCCTGGAGCGGCCGGTCACCAGCAGAGATAGCACGTGCCGCTCTTGCGGAGAAAGGTCCTCGATGCGTGGGACTTTCGGATTGGGCTTGCTCTGTCGCTCCCGTTCTCCGTCAAAAGCCATCAGGATCGTCTGAAGATAGGTGTGCAGGGGCTTCTCGCGCACCTGGGAGAAGATAGGGCGCAGGAGGGCCGAAAGTTCCTCTCCCTCATCTAAGAAGAGGCGGAGATACCCTTGGGTGTGAGCCAACGCGACCACCTCACAGAGCATGCGTTGGGCTGTTTGTGAGTGGTTGAGCAGGTGATGGGCCAGAACGATCAGGAGCTGGCTCTCCAATGCGCTGCGGGTGCGCCCGGCAGCCAGCGCTTCGGCGTACCACCCTTCAAGCAAGCCAAGAGCCGCCTGTCCCTGACCTTGCGTCAGGAACCAACGGGCCTGCAGCAGTTCTTCCCGCTCATACTGTAAGCGAGAGAGGTCTTCGTCGGGCTCTCTGTGGGTAGTGGCCCAGCGCTGGACGGCAGGGATATTCCCCATGGAGAGTTCGAGGCGCGCCTGCCAGGCAAGGATTTCCCGTAGGAGGTGTGGCGAGTGTGTTGGTTCTCTCCAGGCCAGCAGGGCTTGTAGCATACGTACCGCTTGCTCCGTCTCTCCCCGCGCCTGCAAGACACGCGCCTGCAAGAGGCTGGCCTGAACCTGGAGGGACTCGTCGGTGAAGTGCGAGAGATTCTCTGACGCCTCTTGCAACAACTGGGTAGCACGATCCAGTTCATTCCACTCGTAGGCCAGCTGAGCGAGCCCGAGCAAGGCCTTCGTGCGGTCTGCAAGCTGCTTACCTGCCCGAAATGCCCAGGAGAGCGCGGTTTGATAGAATTCGGCAGCCTGGTACAATGCCCCTTGCTCGATGCAGACCTCGGCGAGCAGGAGGACGACGACGAGCTTGCCCGCGTGGTTCTTGGTCGCATCGAAGAGCGACAGAACTGTCAGCAGATCCTTGCGAGCAGCGTCAAACTGTCCCAGCCACCGCTTTTCTTCCGCGACTATTCCCAGACAGATGCCTCGCCAGGTGGGCTGCTCCTCTGAAAGCTGAGCGAGCGCCTGCCTGGCAAGATGGACGGCCTCTTTGATGGCTCCCTGCCGCAGGGCAAGGAGCGCACGAAAAGCCAGCAGCACCCCGGGCGCAGGCATATGGCTGCTCTCTTGCCAGGTCTGCCCTGCTCTTTGCAACAAGGTCTCCACCTGGGCGAGCGTCGCCGGTGGGAGTCGATCGGAGGCAGAGGTGAAGGTGAGCATGGTGGCAGAGAAAAAGCAGAGGGCAGGGGAGGAGTGCAGCACAGGTTCTGGCAACTGAGAGAGCCAACGCTGCACCGTCTGGACCTCCTGGAGGGCGACCCAATGCTGTGGGCCGATGAGAGATTCGATCAAGGAGGTGGCACGGGCAAAGTCCTGCGCCTGCAAAGCCGCTTCCACCGCGTCCGCAAGCATCCCTTGCTGTTCATACCAGATGCTCGCCCGACTCAAGCACGAACGCAAGACCTCTTTGCCGAGCCGGTGCCGGGCTTGAGCGCGCATGGTCTGGGTGAAGAGCGCGTGATAGCGATACCACTGCTCATCCCCTTCGATGGATTGGAGGAACAGTCCTGCGCTTGCGATCTCTTCGAGTATCTGCTCGCTATCGCCCTTTCCGGTGACGGCCTCGCAGAGAGAGGCCGTGAGCCGGGAGAGCAGGCTGGTCTGCAGAAGAAAGGTCTGCACCTCCTCTGGTTGGACAGAGAGGACTTCTGTCACTAAATAGTCCTGGATTTGCCGCTCGTTCCCGGTGAAGGTAGCGAGAACATGCTCAACTTCTCTAGGATCGCTGCGTCCCTGCAGGGCAAGCGTGAGCAGACGCAGCCCAGTCACCCAGCCTTCCAGGCGGGAGTGGATATCTGCGACCACGGAAGCCGAGAGCAGCGAGGCGTGATCCGGCAGCACCTGTTGGAGGAAGTGCTGCGTTTCTTCTGGAGAGAAAGATAGGTCGCCCAATCTCACGTCCAGCAGGTCGTTTCTGGCCCGCCAGCGGATCAGCGGGAGCGGTGGTAGGGTTCGGGTCAGCATCACAACATGCAGTGATGCTGGCAGGTGATCGACGAGATAGGCAACGGCCTCATGAATCTGAGAGGAGGTAATGACCTGGTAATCTTCCAGGATCAGCACTCCCTGGCAGGCCAGTTGGGTGACATCGTTCAGGAACGCAGTGAGGATGGGTAAGAGATTGGGCGGAGCAAACGGCGACGGTTCTGCCAGGAGTTGAGCAAGAGAGGAGCGTCCCAGGTTCTTCTGGAAAGCCTGGCAGGCGGTGAGCACGTAGCGCCAGAAGCGCACCGGATCGTTATCTTCTGGTTCAAGGGAGACCCAGGCCACAGGGGGAAGGTGAGCGATCCGTGCAGGATCGCTCATCCACTGAGTGATGAGCGTGGTTTTGCCGTATCCAGCCGGGGCTGTGACGAGCGTCAGCTTCTGTTCCAGACCGCCATCCAGCAGGGCATGCAACCGCTCCCGTGTGATGAGTTGAGCAGGCAAGCGCGGCGGATGGAGCTTGGCAAGAAGCAGGAGACTCTGGAGAGGCGCCCCGTCGCTGAGTGATGAGACAGGCGCGTGGTGGACACGGCTCGCCTCTCCTCGCGCTCTGGCTGGAGCGGCTCGCTCGATGGCCTCGTGCTGTCGCGTTTCCGACGACTTTGATGCAGAAGGTGAGAGGTTTGAGGGAATTGTTTGCCCTCCAAGCGCCTGGGCCACGGCCTCTAACTGTGTCGGGGTGAGCTTCCGGCTAGGTCCAATATAGTGCTTGAGCATGCGTCGGCCCTGGCGGTGATAGGCATACCAATAGCCATCTTGGCCGCGGGGGCGTCGCTCTTTCTGGAGGGAGAGGGACCCAGCGCTCCCATGAAAGGCAAAGGAGGTGTGAGCCTCCAGCCAGGCCAACCAGGCGGTCTCATCTCCACACAGCAGGAGAGCGTCCGGCTTGTGCTGGGCAAAGACTCCATAGGCCTGGTGTGCTTGTGACCAGCGTAGGCTATACCGGGCAGCTTTTGGCATCGCTTTCTCCTCCATATCAGGGTGATACCCAACAGCCTGCTCTCGCTGATTCTATCCCAGAGAGCCGCAGACTGCAAGTGCTTCCCGACAGCATGCGAAGACGAGCCAGCACATCGCAGGTCATGAGAGGACGGGTGATACCCAGCCTTCAGGAGCCTGAAGTGTGATAGGTTGAAGTAGACAGAGCAGTCACCCGCCAACGGTGCTGGAGTTTGGCCGCCTCTTGCGGGTCCAGATGATGCCGGTGGTAACGGCTAGAAGGACGGTCGCGGCGCCGGAGGCAGTGAGAGTTTGTGCCGCGCCGAGCGTTCCGACAATCGGGCCTCCGGCCGCAGTGCCGAGTGGGGTGGCGACCAGGATGATGGCGCTGCGGGCCGCGAGCACCGTGGGCAGGTGAGCGCTGGTAGTGGATGATTGGAATAGGGCGTAGGTCAGCGGGATGAACGGGCCGTAGATCAGCCCGCCGAGAGCAAAGCACGCCAGCGTCACGCCGACCGGGGCGAAGACGAATGGCAGCAAACACGCACCCCAGCCCGCGACGATGAGGAGTGTGACCCGCCGGATGTTGCGGTTGCGCAGTGTGCCCGTAATTAACGCAGCAACGAGCGCGCCGACGCCGAAGGACGTCCAGTAGGCGCCGAGCAAGCCGGCACTGGCGTGCAGGTCATGTGCAACATAGACGGGGAGCGCGACTTCGACTGGGCCGTACAAGAAGAAGAACAGCCAGGACAGGATGATCAGGCTCATCAAGTGGAGCCGGCGGAGCAGCCGGAATCCCGATTCTGCCGCCTGGGCATTGACCGGCTCGTCGGCAGTCGCTGCGCTCAACTGTGTACGCCACGCTTGTATGCCAAGGAAGGCGAACGAAGCAGCGTCCAACGCGATGAGAGATCCAATACCCAGCGGTGCCAGGAGTAGTCCAGCAAGCGACGGCCCGACGATCACGGCAAGAGCGACTTGCGCGCCGTAGAGGGAGTTGACGCCAATCCGGCCTTCCGGCCCGCCCAGCTCTGACAGCATCGTGTATTCACCGGCGTTGCCCCAGGCATCCATGACCGACGAGCCGGCGAGGAGCGCCACGTACACGTACGGCGCCAGGCTGCCGGTTGCCCACAGGATCGCGATCATGGCGAGGAAGCCAGCTCGAAGCCAGGTGTGGGCGAGGACGAGGACTCGTACGGGCCGGTGGCGCAGGAAACGACCCAGCGCCAAGGCTCCCGCGACACCCGGCAACGTGTACGCGGCCACGGCGATACCAACAAAAACTCCGACGTTTCCCGACGGAGCAATCAGCACCGCCAACCAGGCGATGCTCACCGTGCTCATCCCATCGCCCAGGGCCGAGACGCCCAGGCCGAGCAGAAGGCGGCGTGTATGAGGGTCGCTCAAAAGCCGCCGGTATACCGCGGGGATCATGCTACGTCCCTTCTTCGAAGCGAAGCAGTCGCCAGGGCACCGCCATCTCCCAGTTTGGACACATGAGCGAGATGCCACAAGAGGAAGCGTTTCATCCGTTCTTTTCCTTGTTCTCTCACTTCTTCTTTCCTCCTCAAGTACCACCAGGTATTCGTTGTTTGATCAACTCCCGTTTCCACTATACAAGAGAGCGTGCACGAATCGGTTGTGTATGCATGAAGGAGATTCTCTTGCTGGCTGGAGGAGCACAGGATGGCTGACGAGGAGTTCCATAAAAGGGCATAGATCTGCTACAACTGCAAGGCCCCCGAGAGAGGCTGGCAATAGCCCCGATCAGGAGTGCCTGTCCACAGTTATCTATGCCTATCACGAGACGAGGCTGCCAGCGATCCTACAACGTTCCAAGCAATGGCCCTGTCAGCATGCTCTTGAGTTGAAAGCACAGAAGAACGAGGCTAATAGTTACCCCTGACCCGGTGAGTTGGAAGATGAACCAGAGCAAGGCAATGGTCGTCAACTGATCTCCCACATACGAAATACTTAACCCCAACCATAATCGCGAGAACGCAAGGGACTACGAGCCAGAGCGCATTTGAAGAAACTGAACACAACATACCCCTTTACATGACACAACTCCCTTGCAAAACGCGTGGAGGCACTGCAAAGGTTGCCTGACCCCATTTTTGCACCTCTGGCGGTGGTCTGCGGAGGACTCCAGGCGGCGTCCATCCCAGGATTCTGCGTGCCGAACTTGTAGAAGGATCTGGGCCACCGCGCGGTCCTGATCTAGAGAGACTCTGCCCACCAGGATACCTTTGCAGATGAGGCTTGCTAAATCCTGAGATTTCCATTATGCGTTTGCCGATTGGAGGAGCACTGGCTTGATATCGACGACCGGCGTTCCGTCAATCGCTTCGATCGGCCCCACGTGTAATCTCTTTCCATCGATGGAGAGAACCGTCACCTGGTGTAAACCAAGAGGATTGGGTCGATCGGGAGACCGTGTGGCAAAGACACCGGCCAGAGGCACGGTCTCGTCATTGCGGGGATGCGTTTTCAAAATGTCGCGCTGAGCCTGGTGCAACCAGGTAATCACAATGAGTTCATCGCCCACCGCAATCCCTTCCAGCCCCGCTGCCACCGACGCATTCACTTCGAGCCAGGCATCCGGCGCGCCTTCGCGGCCTTGGTTGGGGGCTTCTCCAAGCTCTTTGAGAGGCGAATGAAGCAAGCCAATGGGAGAAAGGGAATAGTCAGTCTCTCGCATCATGTTTCCTCTTTCATGGCAGATTGGACAAGAAAAACGGGGTGGGTCAGCACCTCACGCTCAAAGTCCTCAAGGGAAGCGTTCACGCCAACGTTGAGGTAACGGCTGAGGGTGAAACGGATGTACTTGCGAACGAACATCGCAGGAATGCCGGGGGGACCGGTGCGCACGGCTCCCCGAAAGATGGGGGCCGCGGACTCTGGCTCCAGTTCGAGCGCATGGATCTTCTCGGTGTGCCGTTCACGGGTCAGTGTCGCCTCTCCTCCCGCCGCGCGGAGGTTGCGCACCCAGTTCACGACTCCGTACGGGGCGATGAGGGAGCGTTGCTGATCTTGGACAAAGATGGAGACCGGAGTCTGGATCGGCTTGCCACTTTTGCGTCCGCGAACCGTGAGCAGCGAGGTACTCCCCATCGGTATGCCCAGGCGCACCAAGGTTGCGTTTATGGCATTGCTGAAGCGCACGTAGGCAGTGACTCGATAAGGTTTTGCCATTAGAGACGTTCTCCTTTGTTGGTGAGACTGCGCGCGCAACTCTGCAAGCTTTTGCAAGGCCAGGCACCTATCCGCCTGGTCACCGCGTGCGGACGCTTCTTGCCGCGCCGCCCGGTGCCGCGAAGCTCGGGTGCGTGGTAATGTGGCTCAAGGATCGAACACTTTTTGACTCACATGCCTGAGCCTTAAGCCAGATTACCAGCGCGCGCCCACCACCTGCCTGGCGGTGACGCTGATGCGGTTCCAGACATTGATCGTGGCGATGGCGAGGATCAGGGCCGCAAGTGCCGACCCGTCGTCGTGCCGGGCGACTTCCTCCGGATCGAGTCTGCGACGTGATCCAGCCGAGCTCTTAAAGCACGCTGTGCGCAAGGTGCTACGACTGCACAATCAGCCACTTGTTGCCATCGGGATCACTCACGCCAAACCACGTGCCCCATCCATCCTTCGTGATCTCACTGGTCGGCTCGACGCCCTTTGCTTTCAGCTCTTGGTACGCTGCTTCAATATCTGGAGTTGACAGATACAGCTTCATCGTGCCAGGCTTCATGTTTTCATACATTGTCGTGAGATTGAGAGACGCACCACCCCCGGGGGCATCAAGAGACACCCAGTGCTGATCGCCTTGCCCGTAATCTCTGGTAACTTTGAAGCCTAACTGATCAGCATAGAACTCTTTGGCCTTCGCCATGTCTGTGACTGCCATGTGGAACATCAGAATTCTCTCAACAGCCATTGGAATGACCTCCTTGCATTTAATTACCTGTTTGTTGGCTTACTGAGCAAGCATGTTACATCTTCCCCTCCTTCTGTTTGAGAAGCTTTTCGCGCTCCTCTTCCCACATCGTGACCGACCTTGTGAAAAAATCGGCGAGCAGTTCCAGCTCTGGTTCGGAATACCTGGAAACAATCTGATCCTGCGCCTCTCTGAGCGATGCAAACCAAGGAGCGAGTTTTGCTGCTGTTTCCTTCACCAGCACAATATGGGTGCTGCGCCGGTCTTTCGGGTTGGGGCGGCGTGCAATCAGCTCACTTTTCTCAAGGCGATCGAGCATGGCCGTGGTCGCACCGGAGCTCAGCCCCGTGTACTGGGCAAGCTCCGAAGGCGTGGCTAAACCTTTGAAGAGGATAACGCCAAGACATTCCATGTCCGTGGCGTTCACGCCAAGCATCTCGCCAACAACGTGACGAAAGAGGACGGAGCCGATGCCATATTCCCTCGCCCCCCTAACGACTTGCCGCTTCAAGTCCTCTTTATTGCGTTGCGTCATGTGACTTCCTCTTGGAATTATCTCGAAATTAGAGTATCTTTATTATAGAACATTATCACGGGTAATGTCAAGAAAGGGGGAGGACGATGAAAAAATGTCTTCTGCTCTATCAGGGGCCAGCCACACCGCCAGACGCATCGCACGAAGGATGGCCGCAATGGTTTCACAAGCTGGTGGTAAATTGGCTGAAAAGCGGGTCTGGCATGATTTTGCGGTGGTGAACCGATTTTTGGTGAGGCATGCAGGCCGTGACATCCTATGCCACGGCCTGCTGTTCCTCTTTCAGGACTATACTACATGTTGGCGCGAAAGGCAAGAGGGGTAGGATGTCTACGGATCATCAGCAGCAGAAGCCATGAAGAGCGAGGGCAGACCAACTTTTTTAACAAGAGGTGTTGTTTTCATCGGAGAACACAACCAGGATACTTACCGGTTGAAGAACCGCTGAGTCAGCGTGACGATGAAGGTGACTTTGATAATCAGGCCCACCAGCGCCTCAAAGGCGGCTAGCACGGTGAGCGGATCATCAAGCAAAATATTGTTTCCCGGAAAGAACCCTCGCCCATGAAAGCTGGTCATGCTGAACACAAAAGCTCCAAGAGGGGAAAGAGAAGGCCCAAGAGTGTGTCCGAGGAAATAGTAGGCTCCGGCTTTATATTGATGACAAGCGGAACATGAAATGATCAGTTGTCATCCCAGAGGGTGAGAGCCGTGGTGAGGCCACCCTGCAGCGCACTTCGCGCTGGCATCAGGTTGGATACGGACACCCCGAGCAGGCGCACTGCTCCCTTTTCACTTCCCAACTGGGAAAGCAGGGTACGAAGCACCGGAACCATCTCCCGCGCGGACCGGAACCCCTGGGTGCGGCTGACGCTGCGCGTGATGAGCTGGAAGTCGCTCCAGCGGACTTTCAGGCTGAGGGTCCGAGCGACCAGCTCCAGGTCGGTGAGCCGACGCTCCACCTGCTCGGAGAGATTCGCCAGGATCGCTTCCATCTGGCCGCGGTCGGCGAGGTCTCGCTCGAGGGTGATCTCCTTGCCGACCGATTTGCGCTCGCGTACCGAATCGACGGACCGTTCGTCCTCCGCACGCACGTGCCGATAGAGCAGACTACCGCGCGATCCCAGCAGCGCACGGAGCTCTTCCTCGCCCATCCGCCGGAGATCGGCCCCGGTCAGGATGCCGCGTTCTCGGAGCGCCGCCGCGGTAACTCTCCCTACGCCGAAGAATTTGTCAATGGGAAGTGCATCGAGGAATGCCGGAGCCTGTTCCGGTGTGATGAGCGTCAGCCCGTCGGGCTTGTGGGCATCGGAACCCAACTTGGAGAGCAGCTTATTGAAGCTGACGCCCGCCGAGGCCGTTAAGCCCGTTTCCTCGCTGATGCGCTCTTTGAGAGCGCGGGCCAGTTGCACCGCCTCCGAAAAGTCGCTCACGCACGAGGTGATATCAAGATACGCTTCATCGAGGCTGAGCGGCTCCACAAGAGGTGTGACGCTTTTGAAGATCGCCATGATCTGCGCGGAGACGGCACGATACACGTCAAAGCGCGGCGGGAGAAAGATGGCCTGCGGGCAGAGTCGGTACGCCGTCCTGGCTGGCATGGCGCTCCTCACACCGAAGGCACGGGCCTCGTAGGAGCACGTCGCCACCACGCCTCTGCTCTGGGGCGAACCGCCGACCACGACCGGCTTGCCGCGTAGCTCAGGACGATCGCGCTGCTCGATGGAGGCGTAATAGGCATCCAGGTCGATATGCAAAACAAAACGCTGTGTTCGCTGGGTCTCTTCCATGCTTTCTTTCACCGCTCACGCCGGACCACATCTTCCTCATCGTCTCAGAGAAACGCGCTAGGAGGCAACGCTGGCATATGGCCAGAGAGTTGGTTCCGGCAGGCCGAGCTGCGCCGAGGATGGGTCAACTCCGCCCTCTAGCTGATGAAGCACAGGTCCAGCAGAGAACGCACTCTCACCGAAGTCCATCGAACAGCGGGTAGCCGGAGAGATAGCCGAGTTCGACGAGTTCGGTGCGCGGCACGCTGTGCGCCATCGCCTCGCTAATGGGCGCGATGCGGGTCGGCACCGAAAAGCCGGGCAGCCAGTCGTCGTGATGAGCCAGAATCACGCGGCGTGGCCGCAGCAGATCGGCCTGCCGCGCCACGAACTGGGCGAGCGTGCCCTGAATGGGTTCGCCATCGATGGTGCCGCGGCCGGCGGCCGCCAGGATAGCCACATCCGGGCGCAGGTTGTGAAAAATGCCGCTCCAATGTCCACTGGTATCCTGATACAGCAGCGAGCCTTCCGCCGTCTCGAACAGGTACACGAAGCTTCCGCCATCGCCGCGGACCCCTTGCGCACTCGCCTGCAAGTGCTCCATGACCTCCGGCCCCAGACCCGCCAACCCCTGCATCACCTCCTGCAGGCGGGCCATGCGCTCCTGGTAAGTCACTCCCAGGTCGCCCAGGCAGATCTCGTCGGGCTGGTACATCCCGCCCTTTGGGGTCCACACACAGGAGTGCAGGCTCGGATAGACCGCGACGGTCACGTCCGAAGAGAGGCGAATGCGCTCCCCGCCGCCGACCGGGAGCAGCTGTGAAAGCGGCACGCCCTCCTGCTCCATGATGCGCACCGTCTCGTGCGAACCGATGATGGTAGCTCCGGTCCGCTTCGCGATGCGCTCGGCTCCCCAGAGGTGGTCGAAATGGGAGTGACCAACCACAATCCAGTCGGCCCGCTCAATGTCATCGGCTCGCAAGCCGGTGCCAGCAGCCCCAGGGACGCGATCGATGTAGGCGTCCAGGAACAGCACCAGGGAACCGACCGTGAGTCGGAAGGTGGCGCAACCGTACCAGTCAAGCCGTGCTGTCATTATCTGTCGCCTCCTTTTTCAGGACCGGTGAGGCCGGTCAATTGCTTGGAGAGCTGCCGGGGTTGGGGCAGCCGCCGCTTATTTCCTGCCCTGGCTTTGGTACAGTTCGATCAGTTCCTGGACGGTCGTCGCATCCTCTGGCTGCTTGTCTGCCTCCCGGAAGGAGACGAGCCGTGGAAAGCGCAGCGCGTAGCCTGGTTCATCTCCGACTTTGCCCGCCGTATGAGTGGGCGAGCGTGTGATCTCGTCCGCCAGCACCTCCAGGACCAGCTGCGGCTCGACCCACACGCTCGGCTCGATGAGCGAGGAGACGCGGGCTGGCTTGTGATCGACTTCCAGCCCTTTGGTGCGCTCACGGATACTGCGCCACTGTTCATCGCTGAGCCCCGTGCCGATTTTGGTCACGGTGACGAACTGGTCCTGCTCGGGATCATACACTCCCGCCAGCAGGGAACCGGCACCAAATGCCGCGCGCTTGCCCCGGCCATACAGATAGCCCAGCAACACACAATCGATGGTGTCGTTGAGGGCTCCGGCCGAGTGCCGCTTGAGCTTCACCCAATTGAAATTGCGCGCGCCAGCCTCGTAGCGGCTCTCCTGCTTTTTCACCACCAGGCCTTCCAATCCCTTGCTAATGGCTTCGTCAAAGAGGAGCGTGAGCGCGTGGGCATCCTCGATGGTGTGGCTCGCGGTGCGCATGAGGGTGTCGTCGACTTCAATCGTCTCTGCGAGGATCTTCAAGCGTTCGGCAAGCGGGGTGTCAAGGAGCGAGACCCCATCCTTGTAGAGAATGTCAAAGACGAAGGCTTTGAGCGGCAGTTGCTCGGCCAGGGCTTCGATCCCGTGTTTGCGCCGCCGGCGCGTCGTTTCCTGGAAGGGCAGGAATTCTTCCGAGGTGGCATTGTACGCCAGGGCCTCCGCGTCCAGGATGACACTCTCCGCGCGTATCTGCCCCAGCGTTCCCGCAATGAGTTCGGGGAACATGTGCGACTGGTCTTCCAGGTTGCGTGAGAAGATGGTCACAAGCTTCCCATCCTTGTGAATCTGCGCCCGCAGGCCGTCGTACTTGTACTGCGCCACGACCGTCCCCATCCTGGCGATGATGGCCTCGGGGCTGGGGAGCCGTTCGGCCAGCTGCGAGTGGATCGGTTTGCCGACCTGGATGTCCAGCGCTGCCACCGCGCGCTCGGCCTCTCCCTCGTCGGGCTGCTCGTAGATGGTCCGGGCGATGAGCCCCAGGTCCGAGGTCTTGTGGTAGGCTCCCTCGAGCAGTTTGCGCTTCTTGGCATCGTTCCACCTGGCCTTGGCCAGGGCATCAAGCACGGTGGCATCACCGATGCCCAGCCGCAGGTTGCCCAGCAGGATGCGCACGACGTATTTGGCTGACACGCTGTCTACCCGTGTGAGCAGGTCAACCAGCCGCGCGCTCTTTTGCTCGATGGCTCCTTTGCCGGACGTCTGTGCGATGGCTCTCAAGCCACCAAACACGTCATCAATACTGAGTACTGTGGGGACACTTCCTGCGTCGCTGCTCACCTGCCCGGCCACCAGCCCCAGGTCCCCGAGCGTCGCATAGAGCGCCTCAACGTGCTCTGGCGTCGTGTGATACGCCAGGGCGAGAGACCTCGTCACGCTTTTCTCCGCCATCCCCATCTCCAGCGCCATATAAAACGGCGCCACCCTCCCCTGGACCAGGTAGCAGACCTGTTCGATCTCCTCTGGGCGTTCAATCGAGCGAAACAGCTGCGTGAGCAGCTCGATCAACGCCAGGCGGGAGCTGGTTCCTTCCAGTTCCTCAAACGTGTGCGCAAGGCGAGCAAATTCCACGGGATGTCCTCCTTCTTCCTTCCTGATCGAGGTGAGTAAGCGCTTTGTTCGCCCTGTCGGCGTGCCTCTGCGTTCCTTCAGGATGTCCCACATGGGCTTCGGCGGTTCCCATCGGCGCGCCTCTCGCTGTTACCCACCCTGTTGTAGTATTATAGCGTATGCAAGGCCAAGAGACGCATTACCACGGAGTGCGCCAATGCGACCTTTCGTCGCGAACGCATAAGCGTTCTGAAAGTATGAAGGACAGATGCCAGAGGCTTCAGGAAACCGATCACACGCGAGCAGCACGTGCGCGTTCTGTCGCATCATCCGCGGGGAGGAAGAGGCCTCCGTTGTTTTTGAAGACGGCCTCTCCCTGGCCTTTCTGGATCACAAGCCGCTGTTCCCCGGCCATTGCCTGCTCGTGCCCAGGGCGCATTACGAGACGCTGGCCGATCTTCCCACTCCCCTGGTCGGGCCCTTGTTTCAGAACGCCCAACTGCTGGAGCGGGCCATCGAAGAGGGCTTAGGGGCCGATGGAACGTTCGTCGCTCTCAATAACATCGTGAGTCAAAGCGTGCCCCACGTGCATATCCACCTCGTGCCTCGCCGCCGCAAGGATGGCCTCAAAGGCTTCTTCTGGCCCAGGCAGCGCTACCCGGATGAGGCTGCTCTCCGACAGGTGCAGGAAACGCTGCGCACTACCATTGCCAGACTCCGATCTCGCCCCTAGTTCCGTGCAGGCGGTTCGCGAGCACAGAGGATGCCTCGGATTGCTCTTTCTCCTGGCACCGGAGCAGCAAGGGTCGACAGCGTTCATGGTACAACAGGAGGGGTGGCATGTGCAAGCCTGAGAGCGAGCGCTTTGCCCTTCCAGGGAAGCACAGGTACCACTGTCAGAGTACGCACAACAGGGAGAAGGATGCCGGCATGAACGCCCCGTCGGAAACGTGGCAACTCGGAGACCAGAGCGTCCAGGTCACGCACCTGGAGAGAGCGTACTGGCCGCAGGCAGGGTTCACCAAAGACGATCTGCTGGGCTATTACCGGCAGATCGCGCCGGTCGTGCTCCCCCATCTCAAAGACCGCCCGGTGACGCTGCGTGTGTACCCGCACGGAGTCGAGGGAGCTTCCTACTACCTGCGCGACTGTCCAGAGCAGGCCCCCGAGTGGCTCCGGCGAGTCCAGTACCAGCCGAAGACCGTCAGTCACCCGGTGCCATTGCCGCTGCTCGACACACCGGCAGGCCTCGTGTGGTTTGCCAATCAGGGAGCCATCGAATTCCACCTCTGGGGCTCCCATCTCCCGGACCTCAGCCAGCCCGACCTGGCCATCTTCGACCTGGATGCAGGCGAGGCGGCGTCTTTCGATGCCGTGCGGGAAGCGGCCCTGCGGCTCCATGATGCCCTCGAACAAGCCGGAGTCAGCGGATATCCCAAGACGAGCGGGGGAGGTGGGCTGCATGTCTTCGTGCCGCTCGCGCACGGTCACACCTTCGAGCGCGTCCGCACCTGGGTCAAAGGCATGGGGCAGCGGCTCGCGTCGAGCTACCCCGAGCTGATCGCCCTCGCGCACGGTGCGACGCACCAGGGAGGCCGCGTGACGGTGGACTACGCGCAGAACAGCGTCGGGCGTAACACGGCGGCACCCTACACGCTGCGGGTTCACCCGGAACACCCCACGGTCTCCACACCGCTCACCTGGGAGGAACTGGAGGCTGGCACCATTCTCCCGACTGACCTGACGCCGCAGATGGTACTCGAACGGGTCGAGCGACTGGGTGATCTGTTCGCTTCAGTTCTGCAAAGGGATCATCAGCACGTCGCCTAGCTATTCGGTATCCCTAAGAGCCGGTTCGATGAGATGAGCGGTCTGCTGCATGGGGCGAAGCTACTCCGCGATCGATGGTGTCATCCATCTTTCATACATATGACATTTGAAAAAGCTTGCGCATAGCCGTATAATTGCCTCGGCAGAGGTTCTCATTTACACAGGAGCAAGCGGAGACATTGGGCATGTTTGCAAGTGGCACCATTGATCGTCATCTCTTAGATGGGATCACCATTTTTGGGCTGTTGCTCGGCATATTAGGATCATTCTACTTAGCCTACGATGTTTTTCGCCTTCCTATCCTGCAGAAACTCACCTGGTCGCTTACCTGTGCCCTCCCCCCTGCTGTTATTGCCATGAGCGTGGTGGGAGCATTTGGGTTTACGAGCGTTCAGCATCAAGCTGATGTGCTGAAGGACATGCTGATATCAGGGCTCTATTGGGGATTATTCGGAGCTGGTACAGCTTACTACACGCTTCGCTCGCAGCCCTATGAATCTCGCTTACAAGAAATCTTCTCCGTTACCGATACCCTGAGAGGACTCGTCGCAGGGGCTATTCTCGGCCTGGGGCTGACACTGTGGAATGGTCGCTTCGATCAAGTGATCTCCAATGTCCTTTTTGGAAGCCTGGTCACTGGGACGCTCTGTAGTTGTTTAGGATATCTCAGAAGCAAGCGCTTAGGTCCAATCGTTCTGCTTTTCAGCGTACTCATGGGAGGGATAGTAGGTCTCGGCTTAGATCAAATAGGGATCCATGTAGCCTCTGGGCCAGATGCTCCCACCTTCACCTTTGCTTACGGAGTCTTTCTTGGGCTGGCAGCTCCGATTTGCACATGGCGCAGGCTGCCAGCAGGGCAACAGCCATCGCAAGTTTCGAGCAAACAAGGAGGCAAGGCCATTCCTGCTCCATCCCAGCTCCCCTCTCATCAAACAAAAAAGCAGAGGCATCGAAAATCCCTTGTCTCCTCAACTCAGCAGAATGCTGTGTCCCATTCAACGAAGTCACACTCACCTGGCCACCCAAGCAACACACCGAAACAGCTTGCGCCGAAACAACAGCCTTCTGCCCAGAAACCACCTGATCATCAGGCTCAGGAAGATGAGGCCCAACAAGAAGCCCCACAGCACGTTCAACCTCGCCCTTCTTTTTATTCAAGAGCCGATGCCCTCAGAGGACTCGTGTATGGAGCAATGCTTTCAGGCTTGGCAGGTGCCTACTTTGTGAATCAACACACGCACTTCGGCTCAGGTCTTGTTGCCGTCACAGCCCTTTTTGGCGGACTCCTGGCAATGACCATTACCGGCATCAGCAGGTTTATCGTCTGGTGGGCAGACCAACTGAAGAACAGACAGCTGGGGAAAATTGGTCTGACCCTGCTTGAGCTTGGGGTTGTGCTCACCTTGATTCAGCCGCTGGCTGATTTACTGGATTTGGTTCATTAGGCTCGTCCCTGTCCGGTAGCACCAGAAATGAGAAAGCCACAGCTATATGAGCTTTCATGGCGAAGTCATGGTCTTTTTGACAAGCTTAGACCGAACCGAACAACATCGACAAGGCAGAGTGGCAGGAGCCCCAATCAGGTGCTGTGAGAACGGGAAAGCCGATTCTTTGCCCGCCTCTTTCCCGGGCGCCGTTGCATGACAAGCACGGCCATCCTTGAAAGCTTTTGAGCGGCGCCTGGTAATTCGCCCTCATAGCCCTGCCTGAAAGCCCGCATGCGGGGCCCTGCGCGCTCATGAAGGTCCGTCATCTCCGGAGTGCTGCTGCTCCTTGAAGAGCAACAGGTGGGCGTAATCCCCTGACAAGCCCAACAACTCAGCCCCCTGCAGTACGCAGCGCGCCTGCACGTGCGCCTGTTTCATCTCGCACCCTTTGTGATAGGCATCCAGTTGAAACGCTTGCAGACTTCTCCCCGCTTGCATGACAGACATGCCCCCTTCGTTCTCACGCATGTGGTTTCGGCGCGATTCCCTCTCGCTCCTGTACCAGTGCATTCCACTGCTTCCTCCTCAATGAACGAACGGTCACAAGGAAAACGAGCGGAAAGCCTCACGCCTCACAGCAAATGAAAGACCTTCACCAGCGCCCCTTTGACCTGGTCCCGGTAGGGCCAGTCCGGGTGAAAGGTATGAGCCGCCACCAGGACACGGGCGATGTGATACATCTCATGCTCATCTGCGCCAAAAATACTCGACTCGTCAAACAGCATTTTATGTGTCATCGTCACAACCAACATCCCGGCCTGGGTTGGGTCTCGAAGCGCGACTCCCTCTTCCGCCATCTGCACGAGGAGCCGTTTTTCAACTTCTTCGGCGACAACGAGGATATGCTCGTCTGGGACGTTCGGACGCAGGTCGGGATGACCAGGGGTCATTGCTGCCTGGAGCTGCTCACGCGTGTACGGCCAGCTCGCCGCGAAATCGTAGCCCTGCGCCAACATCAGTGCCAACTCGAGCATCTCTTTTTGTGGTTTTAACCATAGTACAGTAATGTGAGATGGAAGGACATACGCAGCCATCTCTTGCTAGAAAATGGTAGTGTGTATCCTTCTGCTTACGATGCTCAGCATGTTCCCCCTTTACTGCACCTGACCTCACTCAGAAAATCATTCTGTTCTCAACAAGGTCATCATGGTAAATAAGGTGACAAGTGAGCAGGTTTTCAGGGTCTTGCTCACTTTCGGTTGCGGATTACCCGAAAGATTGGCCATTTCCTACCAAAAGATTGGCCGCACAAGAAAAAACTGGCGAAACCGCTCTGCAAGCCAATTCACATAGCTTGGTAGAGGCAGGCTGATGCCTGCGAAATTCCGTCGTTTTGTTACCAAACTTTCGGTAAGTTGCGGCCAGACTTTCGGGTAATCGGCATCGGTGGTTCGATTATCGTAGAGTTATGACTGCACAGCAAGAGATTGCTCCAGAAGCCAAGAAAGCTTTTCACTCTCGTCTGTTGGTAATTGGGCTGAATGTTCGAACGCAAATACTGGGCTGAGGGCCATTGCGTCGAACATTCAGCCCAATTTTTTTAGGCTGAATGTTCGACACAATTTCCACGCGGTGACTCATTTGTAGAGTACATATCATTTTTCAAACAAAAGATGCATTCCAGATTTCCATTCGTTCCTTGGCCTATTCCGCTCCGGGAGCGGGACGAGCCACGGAGGTTCTGCCTTGTTCGAACATTCAGCCCAACATTCGATGATTGAGGCTGATTCCGTCGAACATTCAGCCCAATTACCAGTTGTAAATAAATCGCTCGCGACCTAGTTAGGCGTCCTTGTCGTCTGGATAGTGTCTCTGATCATCGGTTGCCCGGCGAACTGGCCGAGACACGCGAACCGTGAGACAGAACGACAGGCAGAACGAGGATTCCTGCAACCATCTCTCATCAGCCTGCAGAGCGGTTCTCGTCTTTCTCATCGGTCAGCGCTTTCCCTGGTGGCTTCCCGCAGCCGTTGCACGTCGCGCATCGGGGGGACGCCGAAGAGGCTTTTATACTCTCGATTGAAGTGGGAGGCGTCCTGGTAGCCCACGCGATAGGCCGCACTGGCCGCGTCGAGGTCTTCGCCCAGCATCAGACGCCGGGCCTCCTGGAGCCGCAGCCGCTTCTGGTATTGCAAGGGGCTCATCGCCGTGACGGCTTTGAAGTGGTGATGCAACCCCGACACGCTCATGTCCAGTTCTCGTGCGAGCTGCTCGATGGGAACTGGCTGGTCGAAGTCTTGGCGGAGTCGCTTGACGGCTCTGGCGATGGAGGGAGTATAGCCCCCCTGAAGAGCAAGGTGACGGAGCCGGCCACCCTGCTCTCCCATCAGAAGTCGGTAGATAATTTCCCGCGTGATCAGCGGCAGGAGGACCCCTGCTTCGGCAGGGGAATCCAGGAGCCTGGTGAGCCGCACGCAGGCATCCAGCAGGTTTCCATTCAACGGGCTGACGTCGATGGCCCTGACATCAGTAGGATCTCGAGGCTCGGCGTGACCGGCCTCAAGCATAACCGAACTGACAAGGGTGGGGGCAAGTTCCAGGCGGAGGCTGAGGAATGGCCGCTCCTTCGAGGCTTCCAGAACCTGACCGATGTTGGGCAGATCGACCGTCACCAGCAGATAATGCAAGGGGTCGTACCGGTAGTGGCTCTCGCCCAGCAGGAACTCCTTGCTCCCCTGGGCAACCACGCACAGGGACGGCTCGACCACGCCGTACACCTGCTCCAGAGGCACGGAGTTGTGGTACAGGTGCAGCCCTGGGAGCGGCTGGACGGTCCCATCGAAGCTGATGACTCGCCCGATCCGCTCCACCAGTTCCTCGCGGTAGGCTTGCACCAGCACGCTCTCGCGTTCTGCGGGCTTGTGGATCATCCCATTCATTCCAACCTCTTTCCCGGTTTCTGCCTTGCCCATCTGGAAGATGTGCAGAATTAGACAAGCATTTTAGATGATTATTCTACCACCTTGTGCGCAGTCTCGTCTATACTAGCACCAGACAGAGAACATACCTCTCTGCTTGGGCCCCGCAAGCTGGACTTTTCTTCAAGGGAGATCTCGCTGTGAGAAGGTATGAAACCTGCCAGACGTACAACAAGAAGTGCAGAGGAGAAGGAATCAGGAAGTATGAGAACATGATGGGAGAGAATAAAGACCTGGTTGGTTCCTGGAGCTTCTCATGACGATACAAGCTAGTAAACGAGGAGGTTCTATGACTGAGAAGAAAGTTTGGTTTATTACCGGCGCAGGCCGTGGAATGGGCGTACATATCGCCAAGGCCGCTCTGGCCGCCGGGAACGCGGTCGTCGCAACTGGCCGCAACACCGATACTGTCACCAAGGCCGCAGGCGAGGCCGACGACCTGCTGGTTGTCAAGCTCGACGTCACCCACCCCGAGGATGCCCAGGCAGCGGTGAAGGCAGCCGTCGACCGCTTTGGCCACATCGACGTGCTCGTCAACAACGCAGGCAACTTCTATGCCGGGTTCTTCGAGGAGATCACCCCGCAGGACTTCCGGGCACAGATCGAGACCCTCCTGTTCGGCCCGATGAACGTCACCCGCGCCGTGCTGCCCGTCATGCGCGCCCAGCGCTCGGGGCTCGTCGTGACGATCTCCTCGACTGCCGGCATCCGCGGAGGCGAGTTCCTCACTGCCTACGCCGCGTCGAAGTTCGGCGTCGAAGGCTGGATGGAGTCGCTGACCCCCGAGGTCGCGCCCTTCGGCATCCGCACGATGCTCGTCGAGCCCGGCTTCTTCCGCACGGAGCTGCTCACGCCGGAGTCGACGAACTACGCCGAGCCCACGATCGAGGACTACGCCGAGAAGACCAAGCAGACCGTCACTGCCTGGAGCGGCATGAACGGCTTACAGGGAGGGGATCCCGCCAAGCTCGCCAAGGCGCTGGTTCAGCTGGCGAGCCAGGACGAGCCGCCGCAGCGCTGGGCCGCCGGTGCCGACGCCGTCGAAGACCTGGAGCAAAAGGCCCAGCGTTTGCTCGCCCAAGCCGATGCCTACCGGGAACTGTCTTCGTCGCTCGCGCACGACGACACGAACGCCTGACCCAACACGAGCCCGCCGGGCGGGCCGTGAGCCGGCCGCTGCCTCGCGACTTGGCGTGCGATCGTCTGGAACGACAAAACGAATACAAAGGAGCTCTCTTATGAAACACGTCTCTCTGGGTGGACTGGACGTCTCCCGCATCGGCCTGGGCGCCATGACGATGGCCGGCGTCTACACCACCGGGGCGGGCCTCGACGACGCCGAGTCGATTCGCGCCATCCACCGTGCGCTGGACCTGGGCGTCACCCACATCGACACCGCCGAGATCTACGGCCCGTTCCACAGCGAGGAACTGGTCGGGCGGGCGATTAAGGGCCGCCGCGACCAGGTGGTGGTGGCCACGAAGTTCGGCCTCGTCTCGCACTCCGGTGGCGGCCCCGGAGTCACCGACAGCAGCCCGGAAAACGTCCGCGCCGCAGTCGAGGGCTCCCTCAAGCGGCTGGGCACCGACCACATCGACCTGTACTACCAGCACCGGGTCGACCGCAACACTCCCATCGAGGAGACCGTCGGCGCTCTGGCCAGGCTGGTCGCCGAAGGCAAGGTCCGCTACATCGGCCTGTCCGAGGCAA
>WNGH01002891.1_pt1 | contig 24027 bp, 20 predicted proteins | sample 5400631 | NCBI WGS metagenome assembly WNGH01 (sample SAMN13153373, study PRJNA577476) | soil metagenome | isolation source: 115 cm soil or saprolite under Garry oak tree replicate 1 | place: USA:California | collected 2016-06-15
GAGCTGAATTGGAACTACCAGCTAACATTACACTCTCATCTGAGGTCTTCGATGTCGTTGTAGTCGGCGGAGGCGTAGCCGGGCTCAGCGCTGCATTGAGCGCACGAGAGGCAGGGGCCAGCGTACTGGTTCTGGAACGCGAGAGACGTTTGGGGCATGGCGCTACAGGGAGGAACGCTGGCATTTTGAGCGCAGGTATCAATATGGGTATAGCTGATCTATCCCCCGATAGCACAGAGGCTGCATTCTGGCCTGAAACGACAAAGGCCCTACTCTCGCTGGTAGCTGAGGCGGCGCGGCCAGGGACTTTTCTCTCCGCACACTTGACAGGAGCCATCAGTCTCGCGGAAAGTAAAAATGCGGCACGCTACCTGGCACATGAGGTACGGGCGCGGAGGCAGGCAGGCCTTCGCGCGGAACTATGGACGCCAGGACAGGTAGCTGAAGCGACGGGAGGACGACTCAACACGCAACCGGTGGTGAAGGGGATGTGGTTACCTGACGAGGGGCGGATACATCCACTGACGCTGCTGGCATACCTGGCAAAATGCGCACGGGCAGAAGGTGTGATCATTGCAGGGCAGGCACATGTTACGGCTTACAAGGAGATCAACGCGGAATCCGATCAGTACCGACGGTCAGCGGTGGACGCTACGGGCGTGCTGGTACAACGCGGCATGACGCGGCTTACTACAAACGGCTGGCGGATAAAGCACGTTACTGGCTGCCGGAACTGATGGGCAAAGAACCAGTCTTCACCTGGGCTGTGGACCTGGAGGTGGCATCAGATATGGTACCGGCGCTGCGTATGCTGGGCAGCAAAGCTCCAGGAGTTGCTATCGAGGGGCTGGGCGCGCTGGGGGTGCTGCCGGGGATAGTCCTTGGCAGACAAGCAGGAGGGTCTGTGGTAAGCCGGCTGCGCTGATAGCTGCTACCTGCGTATATCTTTTCCCTTCATGACGGCAGCGATCACTATACCCAGGGCAATGATCATTGCCACCAGCGCAGACCAGACAAGCAAAAGATGCATAATAGCCCCATGGGTTGCCGAGGCAGGGTTGAGTGAAACAAAGAGCGTGCCTTGATACGCAAAGTTGTCTACACCCAATTTGTCGCCGTGCAAGCCGACGGAAGAGCCCATGCCGGCCATAGCCCAGCGAACAGCGAACAGTGCTCCGACGGTTTGCAAGATAGGAGTATCGAGTTTGAAAACAGCACCAGAGAAGATTACCTGTGGGATGAGGACGAGCGGCACAAAGCTCATCGCACGGTCAGTATTGCGGACAACGGCAGAAATCAACAAGCCGATCATCAAGCCGGCCAGGGCAGCGAGGGCCATGGTGATATAGATCTCAGCTATGATGGGTAAAAAGATGCCTTGATGAAAGGGAGCTTTTAGATTCACAAGGTAAACCAGAATAGCAGACTGCAGGAGACAGAAAACGCCCAGGACGACTATCTTTGAGAAGATGTACGGGGCAATGCCCAGGTTTACCATGCGTTCCCGGCGATAGATGGGCGCCTCCTTGACGATCTCACGCGCTCCGTTGATACAGCCGAAAAGTACCGCTGCGAAGGCCATGATAAACAGGAGCGTCTGGGCATCGGCGCCAGAATTGGGGGATATGGCCTGCTGCAGGAGCTGCTGCTTGGTCTGGTGCTGCCGCTGCGCGAAGGCGGTCCCCTGAGGAGTGTTGAGCAGGTCAACTACGCGCTGGCAGTTGATAGAGACAATGCGCCCGGCGTTATGGATGGGGTCCTGGCGCAAGGGACAATTAGCAATGCTGGTTGGAGCGAATGTGCCCTGTCCTGCCAGGTAAAAGAGGATCAGGGCGATGATGGGCGCCTGCAAGAGCAGGATCAGCAGATTGGGGACATCGTTTTTGAGCAGGTGAAGGTAGCGCCTGGAGAGAAGCGAAAACTGTCTCCAGGGATTCGCATGCCTGGAGGGAGCGCGGATTTTATTTACCTCAGTTTCATCGTGCTGTTCTGCTAAGTACTGCTTAAGAGGCTCTACTATGTAGTGCTGGTAATACGGAGATCGCTTGTAGCGTGTCTCGGCCTCTTTTGGGATATTTTTGTCTTCTTCCGTAGGCTCCAGGGAATTGTAGATTTCAGCGAAGTTGGTGGTGCCGAAGTACGTTTTTGCCTCCTGGGGGGAGCCATAGAAAGCAAGGCGGCCACCACGCACCATGAAGCAGACAGAATCGCACACATCGATGTTGGCAGTGGCGTGCGTGACCAGTATTATGGTATGTCCCTTATCGGCCAGTTCCCGCAGCAGGAGCATCATCTTGAGATCAAGGCCCGGATCGAGATCGGCGCATGGCTCGTCGAGGAAGAAGACGCTGGGATTTGCGAGTAGTTCCAGGGCAATGGAGACGCGCTTGCGCTCCCCGCCGGAGAGCTTTCTGACCATTTGCCTGCGCCGGTGCTTTAAATCGACATCTTCCAGCACCTCGTCGACGCGCTGTTTGATCTGTGCATGGGTAAAGTCATGGGGCAGGCGCATGCGGGCGGTATAGTAGAGAGCATTGGCGACGGTCAGGCGGCGATGGACAATGTCATCCTGCGGCACATAGCCAATTTGCGTGCTGAAGGCGGCGAGATGACGATAGTAGTCCTGGCCGTTGTAGAGAACGGTGCCCCTGCGTGCCGGTTCGAGACCACTGAGCGCGTTCAACAGGGTTGTTTTGCCAACACCAGAACTGCCGACGAGGGCGACAAATTTGTGGGGAGGGATCGTGAGTGAAATATCGTCGAGCAGTAAGGTCAAAAGGTTCCCATACTGTTTGAGGTGAAGCGCATCGATACGAATGCTATCTCCAGTATCTATCTGGACAAGTTCTTTGCCTGTGTAGTTGAGCTTAAATGGGCCGATACCGATTACATCGCCGGGGTTGAGCAACTTGACTTTAACGAGCCGACCATCGACATAGACATGATGAGTACTGTGTAGATCAACAATACGGTAGACGCCGTTGTTCAACAACTCCAGGTCAGCATGATGCCTGGAGACCAGAGGATGATTCAGAACTACTGTGTTATCAGGGTCACGTCCAATAGAAATGATCGGGCCGCCCAGTTTAACTGGTTGAATCTCCGGCATAGGAGCCCTAACATCAAGTGCTCCAGTTGAGTCATGCATTGTACTGTGCTTCATACTCCTTAGCACGTATCATGATAGAGAAAAGCTACAGTGTAGGATGTTTCTTGCCAGCCTGGGAACGGAGATACAAACGGATTTTTTCACTGCGTATTGTTCCCAGTAACGCTTTACGTAACGGTGCGGTAACGTTGCACATGCTATACTCGGATTAATAGCAGTGACATGCATACAATGGCGAGAGGAAAGGGAAATACTCGATGACTACTTCACCTGACGTTACTGGGAAAGAGCAACCGCGCGATGCTGCCTACTGGGCGCGGCAAATCCCGCGTTTGAAAGTATTAAACGCACCTAGCGGGGCATTGAACCTCAATGTCGAAGGGCGAGAGGCTACGAGTCCCTTGCAGGGTTTCGGGCAGATGTGGCAGAAAACGTTTCGCATTCGCCTGCAAGGGGCTTCTGTGAAGCCGGGCGAGGTGATCCAAACGTGGAAAGAAGAGTTTTCAAAATTCTGGCTTAAATGGAACCGCTTCTATGCGCCGAAGAGTGGCATTGCCCCAGGGGAGGTTGCGCTCATCAACATGTTGATCCCAGGCGACGTGCCCGTTGGTGTGCCGATCTCCACAGGAGTATTTGTGCTCTATGCCGACGACGAATCATTCACATTCATGAACCCGCAGGGTCACATGTTTGCAGGCTGGATTACCTTCAGCGCCTATGAAGAGGATGGCTGCACGGTAGCCCAGGTTCAGCTCCTTGTGCGCGCCAGCGACCCGGTATATGAACTTGGCTTCCGTCTAGGAGCTTCTAAATCTGAGGATAAATTCTGGCAGCACACGCTCAAGTCACTGGCAGAACACTTCGGCGTGGAAGGGCAAGTGGAGAAGCGGTTAGTGTGCGTGGACCCGAAAGTGCAGTGGTCACAATTCTGGAACATCTGGCACAATTCCGCGATCCGTACCGTCTTATATACCATGCTTACCCCGCTACGCTGGACTTTCAAGCGCTTCCAGGGCTAAGCCGATGAGGCAACAGGATGTAGGGGCTACCCTTTTCCTCCTTCAATAGACATCAACCGAAGACGCCAGCCCAGGATTCCGTAGAAGCGAGGACGGTTGGGACGGGTAGGGTGAGCCCTTGTTCCATCAGTGGGCAATCGATCGGGAGCACCCCACGAGCGGGCGGCCATAAAGGCCCCCACACCGCACCACGCCGCCCCCGCCCCTACGGTATGATGCCCGTGCTTTTCTTCTATCTATTTCCGCTTTTGCCACATGCATTGAGAATAGTTTACTGATTGGGATTTTGACATACATTTTGTTATATGATATAATTAGAACATCAATTCAATGTACTTTTTACACTAATGAAGAGTTTAAACTTTTTAGAGTGACCTGAGTAAATAGACGTCCAATGATATGTCCGTGAAGGAAAGGAGCTGTTTTGCATGAGTATAATGCAGCTCACACAAACAATACATATTCTTCCTCCCGCGCCAATGAAACGAGGCAAGCAGCCCCGGCAGGATGCTCTACCAGGGATGGAGCTTGAGGAGGGTACCCAGCCGGTAGTGACGAATCGGCAGATTGCGGAGGTGCTTTCGAGCATTGCGAATCTGCTGGAGTTTCAAAATAGCAACCCCTATCGCATTCAAGCATATCGCAACGCTGCCCGTGGGGTGCTGGAATTACAGGAGCCAGCAGCCGAGATTATTGCACGCAGGGAGCCATTGCCTGTACCTGGACTGGGCCAGCGGTTGCATACGCGCATTGTCGAGCTAGTTCAGACCGGCACAATGACGTTCTATAACGATCTGTGCATGCAGGCGCTGCCAGCGCAGGCCCGCTCGTTGATGGCAATCGAGCATATTGGCCCGCACACAGCCATTCGGCTATATGAAGAGCTGGGAATCGATACACCGGAGAAGTTGTGGTGGGCGGCGCAGCAGCAGCGTATTCGCAAGCTGTCAGGATTTGGGGAACGCAGCGAGGCGCGCCTGAAAGAAGCTGTAGGGCGGGTTTTGAAGAAGAATCAGCCCCGAGCGCTTGGGGGAGTGGCGTGAGCCATCTGCCGATGATTACAACAAGGCGCAATGAGGGACTCTGACAACCAGTCTGGTCATTCCATTCGTTGCGCCTCTCCCCACGGGCGCGATAATGAGTTTTAAGAATTAATCCAGGTATCGGAACAGCCCCGAGGGCCGATAAATCGGCGGTGGCGGCGATAAATCGCGCCCTACGGTTTGTTGCCGGATTATTTCGTGAAAGTTCGTAATCGGCGATGGGCGCGATAAATCGGCCCCTACAGATATCCAGCATAATTTTTTAAAGTCAATAATCGCGCGGCTACGCCTTTATCAAAAAAGTAGTGACCCTGGGCTATGGTTGCCTCCTTCGGGCGGAGTTGGCTGTCTTTCGCCTCCTGTAGAATATGGTGACGACTCCCCTTGGGTAAGCCCAGGGGCTTCTCAGCACAGCCGTCTTATACTCTCGCTTATCGAGATTGCGGCTTAGGTACTGCAGGCTGCGCCCCAGCCTGGAAAGATTTCTCTCACGTTCCACCCCCATTCCTAAAAGGCAGGGACCCTCACACTGCCTTTGTGGTAGAATCAGGGTGGCAACTGCTTGTTTACTTAAAAATCGAGCGCACTATTGGCGCGGCGGCAGGAGTTTGTGGCGCGGGGCGTAAGTTCTACGATGAATGTATTTGCGGCCAAGGCCGATGGCGCCATCATCGAAGATGTAGATGGTAATCGCTACATTGATTTTGCAGGCGGCATCGGGGCGATGAATATCGGGCACGCTCGTCCCGAGGTGACCCGGGCCATTGCAGAGCAGGCCGCCAAGTTCACACATACCTGCTTTAGCGTGATGATGTACGAGCCATATGTCGAATTAGCAGAACGCATTGTCAAGCTGGCCCCCGGAGACTTCCCCAAAAAAGCCATCTTTTTCAACAGCGGCGCGGAAGCGGTCGAGAACGCCGTCAAGATTGCTCGTTATGCCACAGGGCGCCCAGCAATCATCACCTTCGACAACGCTTTTCACGGCCGCACGTTAATGACGATGACCATGACCTCTAAAGTAAAGCCCTACAAATATCGCTTCGGCCCATTCGCTCCGGAAGTATACCACGCGCCATTCCCGTATGCCTACCGTTTGGATATGACGCCTCAGGAGGCTTCCGAGTACTGCATCGCGGAGCTCGAGAGCATGTTTGTGGGAGAGGTTGCCCCCGACCAGGTAGCCGCCATTATCATTGAGCCGGTACAGGGCGAGGGCGGTTTCATGGTTGCGCCTCCTGGATTTTTGAGCGCGCTGAAGGAGGTATGTCAGAAGTATGGTATCCTGTTTGTCGCAGACGAAATTCAGAGTGGCTTCTGCCGCACAGGTAGGATGTTCGCTGTTGAACATGATGGCGTTGAACCCGATTTGATCATCATTGCCAAGTCAATGGGCGCTGGTATGCCAATCAGTGGTGTAGTTGGGCGCACCGAGATTATGGATGCTCCCTTACCAGGGATGCTGGGCGGCACGTACAGCGGCAACCCGGTGGCCTGCGCGGCGGCTAATGCAGTGCTCGATCTTTACGAGCGTGAAGACATGGCGGCTCGCTCACGCGAGATTGGCCTGGTCGTTACGGATCGCTTCTTGAAATTCCAGGAGCGGTACCCCTTTGTCGGCGATGTACGCGGGCTGGGGGGTATGGTTGCTATGGAGTTGGTGAAGAACCGCGCTACGAAAGAACCGGATTCACACGCGGCCAGCGATATCCTGGCGGCTGCGCATCACCATGGGCTCGTGCTGATTAAGGCGGGCATATACGATAATGTGATACGTGTGCTGGTGCCATTGTGCGTGACCGACGAGCAGTTGCAGCAGGGATTGGACATCCTGGAGACGGCGTGTGCGACGGTTGCTCAAGTGGCTGATGCAACGACTACGGTGGGGTGATTTTAAAAGTCGCCTCGTTCCACCAGGTCAATAAAGCGCTGTTCCAGCTCAATGGTGCGTGGGCCAGGTTTGCCATCGCCGATAACCAGGTCGTCAATCTGTACGACGGGGAGAATCTCTTTCGACGAGGAGGTAATGAACGCTTCGTCGGCCTGTGCCAGTTCGTCAAGGAGTACTGGCCGCTCCTCGACGGCGAAACGGTCACGCGCAAGATTGAGCACGACGTTGCGTGTGACACCGATTAAGATGCCCTGGCGCGGAGTGACCAGGGTATCGCTGCGGAAGATGAAAAAGTTGCTGCGGGTGGCCTCGAGCACGTGGCCCTGTTCGTTGACGAAAAGCGCGTCAGCAGCATTATGGCGAGCAGCTTCTTTCAAGGCGCGTACGGCAGCGACGTAGTTGTTGGTTTTTGCCTCGGGCATGATACGCTGCAAGTGCGTGGTAATCACCTTGACACCATTGGCGAAGCGCTGCATATCGCGCTCGCCTAGCGGAGTGATGAGCACGACGAGCACGGGTTTGCCGGTGGGGAGGATACTATCCTCGGTCTCGCCGCCCGTTACGAAGATGCGTATAGTGGCATGTTTATAGGCATTGCGCGCGATCACCTCGCGTACCACCGCAGCGATTTGCTCGCGCGTATAGGGGATGTCCAGGTCGATGAGTTCAGCGGAGCGATAGAGACGCGCCAGGTGGTCATCCAGGTGGAACGGACGGCGGTCGTATGTGCGTAACGATTCAAAGACGCTGTAGGCGCGTAGTATCGCTGTGTCGTTGATTGAGATGGCGGCTTCGTGGGGGTGGACCCAGCGGCCGTCGATATACCATTGTGCGGTGTTGTCCACGCTGTCTCCTTTTGATCAAGCTTATGAAAGTCAGGTTGGGGAAATGCACTGGTACATATATATTTTATATTACCCGGTGATTTCGTAGGTAGGGGATAAAACAGTACAAACCAAAAGAGACCGAAGTAATCGATGGGTGGATGTGTCAATATGGAACCGATCGTCGTGAGCCAAATTAGAGTTATCCATATGGGGAAAGACATCATCCCAATTTGAGGGAATCGATGCAGTAGAGGCTTGAGCCAGGGGCTTAGAGAAAAAAGAAAACTGATAGTCAGCAAAATAAAAATGAAAAGTCTGAAGTAATCAACGGGAAGATGCATCAACATAGGATAGATGACGATGAAAGCGAATATGACAACGAGAATGAATTTTATGGGTGGGAAGCCCCGCATTATAGGCCTGAACCAGGGACTAAGGACAAAGGAGATAACGGCGAAGATTACGGTGGTTGAGAAGAGCTTGAAATAGTCAACCGGCGAGCTGGTCAGTATGGGATAGATGAAAATGCCTGCCAGGGCGATAGTGAGGATTGCTATGAGTGGGAAACATCCAAATCCCAGGTCCTGTTTTGGATTATCTGTGGACATACAGCGCTCCTTTGCTCACTATGTGCCTCACCTGGATTAATTTATATACCTTCTCCTTGATATGATAGCATATGACATAAGCCATCAGGTATCTTACAGTTCTTAGGGTATACATTCTTTGAGGGGAAAGAGCTACGCGGGCGACCATAAAGGCCCACCCATCCACTCCTCACCACCCTCGCCCCTACGGATACTTTCCCCCGCAAGGACGGAGACGCAGTTCTTATCCACGCATTTATATTGTAGGGACGCCACTAAGGGTTGATCCCGCCATAATGGCTTCTTCCAGGTTCGTCCCAGCCAGAATGGCGTTATGCAGGTCAACCCTGTCGAGGTCGGCATTCCAGAAGTCGGCGCCGTTCAGTTGGGCGTCGCGCAGGGATGTTTCATGCAGGACAGCCCGGCGGAGGTCCGCACCGTTGAGGATAGCGCCGCCGAGGTCGGCCTGGCTGAGATTGGCCAGTACGAGAATGGCGCCGCTGAGGTCAGCTTCGTATAAGTTAGCGTGGCTGAGGTCGGCCTGGGTAAGCTCTGCGCCTCTAAGACGCGCCCGGCGCAGGAAGGCTTCGCATAATATCGCCTTGCTCAAGTCGGCTCCCCTGAGATTGGCCCGGCTGAGTTCAGCATTGCTCAGATTCGCTTGACTGAGAGCTGCGCCGCTCAAAATAGCCATCATGAGACAGGCTTCGCGCAGGGTTGCCTTGTTGAGGGCCGCCCTGCTCAAGCGTGCGGCGATGAGGTTGGCCCCATCGAGGTTCGCCTTGCTCAGGTTAGCCATGACCAGGTTAGCGGCAACAAGATTTGCTCCAGCGAGGTTTGCCTCGCTCAAAGTACTTTCGTGCAGGTCCACTTCGCTCAGGTTGAATCCACTCAGATCCGACCCAGAAAGGTCTATGGCACTGAGATCTAGTTTATCCTCCGGGTTCTCCCTCCGCCATGAATTCCAGGTATCTATCCCCTGCTTGAGCAGGTCGTGATGTTGCTGGTTTGCCATAGGATGCTCTTTGTCACAGCACTTTCTTTTCTTTGAGCCATGCGACCACGTTTTCTGGTACGCTCATTGTAGATAGACGTCCCTGGCGTACCAGGCTCCAATCGTCGAAGAGATGGCTATCTTTGATCTCGTGCAGCGTGACCGGCAGAGTAAAACGGCGCTCAAAGGCCAGATCGACAACCCAGCTTTTGTCATTGTTGGGGTCTGGACGTGGATGGGAGGTGACAGATGCCAGGCCAACGACAGCAGCCTGAGCAGCGCTGTGATAGATCAGGACTTTATCCCCGGGTCGCATCGATTGGATAGCGCGCAGCGCCTGCGGATTGCGCACCCCGTCCCAAACAGTCGATTTGTCGTGTGCAAGCTGATCGATGGAGTATTCTTCGGGATCGGTTTTGGCGAGAAAATACGTCATATGGGTGTCCTTTTCTAACTTATCGCGCATTGTCTCCGTATATATAGTGTAGTCGTGATGATAACAGATAGGACTACGAGCCAGGGAAAGCATAGCACATCGTCGTATACCCTGTGAAGTATGCACCTGGCATAATTGCGATGTACCCTGTCTACTTAAAGTAACCATAACAACGGAGAAGGAGTTGAAAGACGTATGACACAGACAGATTCACCAAACAGCGAGCCGAAGAGCGGGTACCAGCTGGAAGAGCTGCAAGTGATGGGCGAGCAATTGCTCGCACGGGTAAAAGAGCTGATTCACGAGGGCAATGTGCGCCGCATCATTATTAAGCAAGAAGGCCAGACCATCGTGGAGTTCCCATTGACGTTCGGCGTTGTCGGCGCTGTCCTGGCCCCGACGCTGGCCGCAATTGGCGCAATTGGCGCATTGATTGCACGGTGTTCGATCGAGGTTGTGCGCACAGAGCGCCCCAGCGAGCCGCCGCTGGCCTAACGCGGCTGATCTAAGTAGCGGTTAAATGCCTGGCGGGAGTAGAGTATATTTGCTCCCGCCAGGTTTTTATTTTGAAACTGAGATCCACTCATCATGCTTCTGGCGGGCCTACGGCCATCTGAGAAGGAAGGGAGTGTGGCGAGGACACCTCGCACTCCGGCAAGGGACTGCGTCCCCTGCACCCCTGCTTTAGGAGTAGATGTCAGTTTTGAAACCCTTGACATTGAGGGTACAGGGCCGCTATAATCTTAAAAGTGAACATGTTCATTTACATATTCGAGGTATAACGGTCAGAGATGAGTCAAGCAATGGGAGGCGACTCATATGGTGATCACGAGGAAACAGAAGGCGAACTTTTTGATGCTGGTTGGCGCTGTGGCACTGGTGGGTGCATTCCTCTTTAAGGACGCAGGGCCGCTGCTGTTCCTGGTTGCGGTTCTGGCAATGTTTCTGGCGGGCTTTGTCTGGAGCGTGGGTCTATATGCTCGTTTCCACGAGGAGGAAAGCCGGGGCAGGAGCAAGGGATAGGAGCTGGGGTCTGTGGAGCAATGGAACAGAAAAGTGGTTGAGGGGAAAGCGGTACAAAGAGCCGGAGCATCACCTGTTTCATTGCCCCACAGACCCACAATGAAGCGTTGAAAAGAGGTGAGGTATTGAGAGCCATGGATGCCCATCCTAGCGAAAGTTGAAGTATTCGTAGTGGATGCGAGAGGATGGCACACCACGCGTTTGGAATGCTTGCTGGAAATGTTGTATCATCCTGGCTGGGCCGCACATATAGACCTCTCTCTCTGAAAGTGACCCACGACAACTCGCCGCGATTTGCTCCATCGTGAGCGACCCTTCACGCTTCGAGGAGGTGATGTGAGGCCGGAACGTTGGAGAGTGTGCGGCTGCCGTGCTGATTTCGTCGAGAAACAGGGCCTCGTCTTCGTTCTGTACCGTGTAGTAGAGGTCGATGTCGAACTCCAGCGGCTGCTCTGTGGGAAACGCACGTATCCAACTCCGAAATGGCGTGATCCCGATGCCACCCGCGATCCACACTTGCTGGTGACCACCGCTTCGGTAGTCGAACATCCCGAAGGCTATGCCCACACGCGCTGGAACACCTGGTTGCAGGGTGTCGATCAGCCGTTGCGTCTCATCCCCCAGTCCCTTGATCGCGAGGTGAAGGAGCGATTCCTGTGGAGCGCTACTGATCGTAAAGGGATGTCGCTCCCACCCATGTCCTCCCCCGAAGCGTACAAAGACAAATTGCCCTGCCACAAACGGCACGGGTTGAGCGACAGGAGTGAGGATGACCTCTACTGTTTTCTGGTTCAGCTGGTTGACCGCTTCAACGGTGTAGTTGTGTTGCCACAGACGCCTGAAGAAGGGATGGAGCAGTTCCCGGTACAGATAGGCAGCCGTGCCAATCACTGCCACCGCGATATACCACACGAGCAGGACCGTCGCGTGTTGTAGTACGGGGTCCACCAGGAAACCGTGAATCAGCCCAGCGATGACGAACAGGCCTGTCAATCGGTGGAGCGTGAACCACCGCTGGTAGTTCGTGCGAATGTGGCGACCAACGACAGGTAATCTTGGAACAAGTGCCCATAAGAGCAGGAGCACCAGTCCGAACAGAGCGATGAACCCAAGCGCGTTGCCCAGGGTGTTACTGATCGTATTCGTCACGGATGTGACCAGGACATAATGAGGGAAGAGCAGCACCACTCCTGCTATCGCACTCCAGCGATGCCACAGATACATACGATCGAGGCCGCCAAAGAAGCGCTCTAAAAAGGGAGCTTTCGTTGCTAGGACGAGCGAACACGAAAAGAGCAGAATGGCGGTTGTACCCAGCATCTCGCCCAGATACCTACTCGTGGGTTGACCTGTTGGTCGAAACAGGAACCAGAGCACAATCGTGACGATGGTGATACCGATGATGGTTCCTCCACCGAGCGCGCGTTGCATGAATTCCAGGGTTTCCCTCTCATGGAGAGGGCGCTTCGATTGACTGGTGTTCTTGTCAGACGAAAGCACTTCCGATTGTGCTATGTCGGGTTGCTTGTGTGGATACATACATCTCCCCTTTCCTTCATTCATGTCCTCCTTTTGTGGTCTGCGTCCTTCTCTCATCCATGCAATGCAGCGACAGAGAAAGAGAGCGATATTCAGCCAGTCGGCAGACAGAACCATACTACTAGCTCGCCCTACCTTCCACACCTGAACGCGCTTGGGAGAACTCCCGAAGAGCTCAGAAGAATGCAATGGTGTCGGTTTCTTTCCCTGAGAGCTACACGACTGGCTCATCGGGTTATCGTGCTGTTCATAGCATACGTGCTTTTCCTGAAGTTCAGGTGAAGACTGGATAAAGATTTGATAAAGGACCTGTGTTCGAGGCGGAAATGAGCAGTGACAGAAGAGGAAATGCAGGGATGCGTATGGTATGATTTTCTCTAGAAGAGCATGACTCTGAGGATATGCAGGCATATCTGTGTGAGAGGGAATGGTGTATGGCGACTCGTGTCTTACTGGTCGATGATGACCCGAAAATTATCTCCTTGCTCAAGCGAGGACTCGCGTATGAAGGTTTTGAAGTCTACACGGCCCCTGATGGGGAGGCTGGCCTGATCGCGGCAAAAACATATCAACCGCACCTGGTGCTGCTGGATATTACAATGCCGGGTGTTGATGGCTTTGAGGTCTGTCGCCGTCTGCGCCTGCTTGACGACCTTGCCATAATTATGCTGACGGCGCGTGACGATGTTGCTGATAAGGTCAATGCACTGGGCTTAGGCGCGGATGATTACGTTCCTAAGCCCTTTTCCTTCGATGAGTTGGTGGCGCGGATACGAGCAGTGCTACGCCGTCACACAGGAAGTCAAGAACTGCTCTCTTACGGCGATCTAGAACTCAATCAGGCCACCCACGAAGTCCATCGCAATGGGCATGCGATGGAACTCACCATGCATGAGTACGGCTTGTTGCTCATGTTGATGCGTCATCCACGGCAGGTCCTCACCCGCGACCGACTCCTGGAACAGGTGTGGGGATACAATGCCGACCTGGAAACGAACGTGCTGGAGGTCCATATGGGACATTTGCGCCAGAAGTTGGAAGCACACGGCGACACACGCGTGATTCAGACGATCCGTGGTGTTGGCTACGTACTGAGAGGATGACGTCTATGGCTAGACAGACGTATGGAAAATCCCGCTTGCTCCGCTTCAGCCTTATCCGTACCCGCTTGACACTCTGGATCGTCACGATCTTAGTCGTCGGAATGCTCACATTCGTCCTCACAACGCTTGTGGTCGCGAATGCACTTCTACAACGTCAGAATGAAGTGCGCTTGCAACAGACGGTCCTGTCCTTGTCTACAGCTCTCGCTCAGGAACCAGACGTCAACCTCTCTTCGGTTCGTCGTGAGCTGGATGCCTTCGGAACCCCTGAGAACTACCTCCAATATCAGAATCAGCAGGGCGTGCCCATTGCGAGTTCAAGCAACATGGGGAGGCTGGTCTTGCCGCTCACTCAACTGCGACCAGCAATTGCAGCAAATCGTGTTGACGTTCTCGTGTTTCATACCACCTCATTTTTCATGTATGGTCATGCCGTCGTCACGAGAGGACAGATACAAGGGTATGTCCTGGGCGCACATACTGTCACCGACTCTGAGACACTCAATCTCGTTTTCGCGTTTTTGTTCATTGGCGGCGGAGTCACACTCCTGGTGATCGCTCTGCTGGTCTGGCTCCTGGTGCGTAGGATGCTACGCCCGCTAGAACATCTCGCGGTCTCTGCCTCCGACATTGCCAGAACCAGCGACCATGCACTGCGCGTACTGGCCAGGGAGCGACCTGACGAGATCAACAGTTTGGCACAGACCATCAATGGGATGCTGCATTCGCTCGAAGGTGCGTATCGGGACGTACAGAACGTCAATGACCTCCAACGCCGTTTCCTGGCGGATGTCTCACACGAACTGCGTACCCCGTTGACGATCATGCTCTCCTCGCTTGACCTGATGAAGAAAGAGCGGGGAGGCGACCCAGAATTTCAAGCCAATGCGCTGGAAAATATCCATGCGGAGGCCGAACGCATGGCCCGCCTGGTCATACGATTGCTCATGCTTGCCCGCACCGACGCCAGTGTGCCCTTTGCCCGCGAACCCTTACTCATCGTCGATATCATAGGAGAGGCATACCGTCAAGGGTGTCCTGCCAACCGCACGATACGCATGGAATGTCAGGGATTAGAAGCCCTTGAGGATGCCGTCGTCTCTGGCAATGCTGACTATCTCAAGCAGGTGTTGTTGATTGTCCTGGAAAACGCCTGTAAATATACGCCCGATGGTGGCAAGGTGACGATACGAGGAGAAATGAGCGAGCAACACCTGACGATCACTATTGCAGACACCGGAATAGGCATCGATCAAGCCGACTTGCCCAGGCTCTTCGAGCGTTTTTATCGGGCCAAAAACACTCGCTCTCAGCCAGGAATGGGACTTGGCCTCTCCATTGCCAGGGGCATCATTGAGCAACATAGTGGGACGATCAGCGTGGAGAGTACACCTGGTCGGGGAAGCCACTTTATCATCACGCTCCCCTTCCTCAATGCAGAGCATGGTGCTTTCACAGACACGTTGGTGTGAACGAAAACGAACGTTTTTCTTGTTCCATATCTCGCAACAAAAACCGCTGGTATTTTTGCGCTGTTTCGGATAAAATAAGGGGCAAAGATGAGGTTTTTATTGTAGCCTGGTGGTTTCCCCACCAGAGCGTCGTGAACCCGAATAATCCCGCACTGACGTATGATCGACTCACCTTGGTGCAGCAAAATTACATTCGGGCAGTAACGCTCAGCTGTGCGTGACCGTTCCAACGTAGCATCCGCACCTGGCTGCCTGCGCCATTGGATGCTAAGGCTAGGCAACGACGGACTTGCAGCGAACCACAAGCCCTCATGTGTACGTGTGGGGTCGTTGTCGATACGCTTAGTAGCGACGACGGTAGTAGCGACTACGGCGACGCCATGCGCGGTAGGTCAGGAGATGCCATATTGCCACCAGCACAATAGCGCCGATGAGGGCTTTAATGATTGGTACGCCATAGATGTTGGGATCGCCAGCAATAGTGAGGTTAACGACGTGAGTGAGCAGCCAGACGCCTACCAGCGCGGCAATGACGGCTCCTATGATGCCGAACGGGAGCCGCCAGCCGACAATAAACTCTGCGATTAAGCCGACGATAGCCGCGACCACCAGGTACACGATAAGTGCGGTAGTGACGGTGATGACAACGAGATGAGCGGAAAAAGCGGCCAGGACTAACATACGGGCCTCCTTGATCATACATAAATTTGAGAAGGTCGGTGTATCTACCTTTAACAATACATTTTATTAAACGAAAGTTCAAGTCAACCTTGCATCTGGGCCAGGGTTTTTCGAAAGCCACCTCTCGAGATCTTTGCTCGCGCCTGCGGCGCTCGCAGGGGTATAATTGTTGAGTTTGGTGCTGGCTTTCAGCCAGCACCAAACTCAACAATTATTTTACACAGAAAATGCCACATCTATAGCTTCATCACTTCCAGGACATGTCCATCGAGCAGTGGCATACCACGCCTGGCGCGTGGCAGTGCTTTCAATTCGACCACTTTTACTGCCTTTGCTTGCTCGCCGCCCGCGTCACGCCAGGTAAGGAGGAGATGATCTTGCTCTCCCACAATGAGCGAGAGGAGCACGCGGTCATCGCCGATTAGTTCGGTGGTTATGACGCCGGAGGTGGCGCGGCCCTTCTGGGGGTACTGGTCAAGTGGCACTTTTTTAGCGAGGCCGTTTCCGGTGATAACGAAGAGGCTCAAAGGAGCGGCAGCGCCAGCCAGTAGATCACCATCCAGGTAAGAGGCGCTGACTACCTGCGCTCCAGACGCGAGAGTTATTGCCGCTACACCCTGTCCTACGCGTCCCTGCGCTCGCAACCCTTCGTCACTGAAACGTAGGGTTTGCGCGCTGCCGGTGGTTACGAGGTATTCACCTCGGCCACGTGATAGCAGGGCAGCAGCAACACTATCACCTTCGGCCAGTTTCATATCCTGCATGCCATCAATGTCCGCTGCCTTGTATTCGCTAAGGGGTGATTTCTTGACCTTGCCCAACCTGGTAAAGGTAACAAGGTAGCGATCTTCGTCGTATGATCCGACCGGGAGCAGCGCGACTATCTCTTCGCCCGGAGCCAGTTCCAACAGTTTGCGTACTTGCTCACCCTTTGAGGAACGGGTACCCGCGGGAATACGGTGCGCGGCAACCTGGAAGACGCGACCTGTCGAGCATACACACAATATAAAATCTTGCGAGGTGGCGGCTACGATCTGGCGCAGGTTTTCATCGCCACGCACCGGCATGTAGAGGGCATCGCCATTTTTGCCTTTAGGAGTATAGGTGTCAGCCGGTAAAGATTTGAGGGTTCCAGCGCGAGTATAGGCGATTACCAATGGCTCAGCCTCGTGCAGGGAAGCAACTTCCTCAACAGGAGTGTGGGCCTGGCCTTCGACCTCAATGATGGTGCGGCGCCCGTCGCCAAACTGCTTGATGAGTTGCAGCATCTCCTTCTTCAAAAGTGTGACAAGCGCTTTGTGGTCAGAGAGCAATGCTTCTAGCTCATCGATGCGAGCTTGCAGTTCTTCTTTCTCCCTGGCATACTTGCCCGCATCCAGGCGCGTCACCTGCGCCAGGGTCATGGAGGCGATGACATCCGACTGGATAGGTGTCAGCTTGTAGATTGTTTCTATTTTCTTGCGGGCCTCGGCACGGTCTTCCGCCTGTTGGAAGATCTTGACGACGCGATCGGCATTGGCAGCGCCAACGATCAGACCCTCAACGATGTGCAGGCGTTCACGCGCCTTGCGCAGATCGAACTGGGCGCGGCGCGTCAGGACATCGACCTGGTGAGCATTCCAGTAGTTGAGCAGTTCCAGCATGCCTGCCTGTTTGGGCTGGCGGGCTGCCTGCATGGGTTCACCAAAGAGGAAGACCATCTGAAACGACAGAGCTACTTGCAAATCAGTTTCATTGAAAAGCTGCGAGAGCGCCTGGGCCGCGCTGGCATCTTTGCGCAGTTCTAGCACGATGCGCAGGCCCTTCTCGGTATCGCTTTCATCGCGCAGATCGGGCATCAGGCCTTCGAGTTTACGCGAGTTGATGGCCTTGACGATAGAGGCCTTAATCTTGTCCCGGCCAATGGGCGGGATCTGCGTTACCACCAGGGAGCGACTGCGCGGCGTTTCTTCCAGGCGTACCTCTGCACGTACAATAATACGACCCTTGCCAGTTTCCAGGTAGTCCTTTATACCATCGATGCCCATGATGCGCCCGCCCTGGGAGAAATCCGGTCCCTGGATGTAGGTCATCAGTTGTTCTATAGTCATGTTGGGGCGGTCAAGCAGGGCAATACAGGCGCGCAGCACTTCGGTCAGGTTATGTGGTGGGATATTGGTGGACAGGCCGACAGCGATACCGCTGGAAGGATTGACAACTGGAGGAATACGGCCTGGCATGTAATCGGGCTCGACCACTTTAGGGTCCTGCTTGTAGGTTGGGTGCAGTGGCACGGTATCGCATTCCATGTCGGCCATCAGGGCTTCAGCCAACGGAGAAAGGCGCATTTCCGTGTAGCGGTAGGCGGCGGGAGCATCGCCGTCCTCGCTGCCCATGTTGCCCTGTCCTTCGATCAATGGATAGCGCATGCTAAATGGCTGCGCCATACGCACGGCAGCATCATACACAGAGGCGTCGCCATGCGGGTGGTAGTTGCCAAGGATCAGACCAACCACTTCGGCGCTTTTGACAGTTGGCCGGTTAGAGAGGTAGCGGGACTGGCGCATGCCCGCGAGAATACGACGCTGCACGGGTTTGAGGCCATCACGAGCATCCGGAAGCGCCCGGTCGGTGACGACAGAGAGACCATAGGTGGCAAAAGCCTGCGCCATGACGAGGGAGAAATCCTCTTCGCGGATAATGCCTGCTGCGCTGGTGTTGTCTATCGTGCGAGCCATATTATGTACTTTACCTTTTTACACTGGATTTCGAAACACCCACCGAGGGCCGATAATGAGTTTTAATAATTTAATCCGGGTATGTGGTAGGGCTCCCGGGGCCGATAAATCGGCGGTGGCTGCGATAAATCGGGCCCTACAGATGGCCGGAGTATTTCGTGAAAGTTCACAATCGGCGGTGGCCGCGATAAATCGGGCCCTACAGATGGCCGGAGTATTTTGTGAAATCCTATTATATGTCTAGTTCTTTAATCTTGCGGGCATGTTCAGCCAGGAAAGAGCGGCGAGCCTCTGCATTCTTATCTTCCATCAGTTCCGCAACCAGTCGCGCTGCCAGCACTCCATCCTCTATGGTCACGCGCTTGAGCGTGCGGCGGGCAGGATCAAAGACAGTTTCACGCAGTTCCTTCGGATTCATCTCACCCAGGCCTTTGAAACGCTTGAACTCCAGCCCTTCAGCGTCTGAATGCGCCTTGATGAACTGCTGCCGTGCCTCGTCGTCCAGCAGCCAGGTAACTTTACCCTTGAACTTGACCGAGTAGAGCGGCGGGCAGGCAATGTAGACGTGGCCCTTCTCGATCAGTTCACAAAACTCCTGGTGGAAAAGGGTAAGCAATAGGCACTGGATGTGCAGTCCATCCACATCGGCATCGGTGGCGATGATCACGCGATTGAACTTGAGGCGACCGATATCAAAGAAATCGCGAGTCCCGGTGCCAAGTACGTTTATAATTGTTCTGATCTCTTCGTTCTCGACGAGGCGATTTAAGTCAGCCTTGGCGACATTGAGCGGCTTACCCTTGAGCTTGAGCACGGCTTGAAACTCCGAGAAGCGCCCAGGACCAGCACTACCGCCGGCCGAATCGCCCTCTACGATGAAGATTTCCGAGCGAGCGGGGTCATTGGTGTTGCAGCGTAGAAACTTTCTAGAGAGCGAAGTGTCGATCAACTCACCATTCTTTTTGGTGCCTGCGCGCGCCAGTTCCTCCACGAGCTGGGCTTCGTTGCGGGCTTTCTGCATCTGGAGGATTTTTTTGAGCCATTCCTTGCCTGCACCGCCGGAGCCATCGAACCATTCTTTCAAGCTCTCATCGACGATGGAGCGCACAATACCTTCAACAGGAGCATTATTGAGCCGGTCCTTGGTCTGTCCTTGAAACTGGGGATTGGTCAACTTGACCGAGATAACAACATTCAGCCCCTGTTGTATGACTTCCGGCTTGAAGCCCTCCTTCTCGCGGCTTTTAATGATGCCCCACTTGAGAGCATAGTCATTGACGACTTTGGTAAGGGCCGCTTTGAAGCCTGTTTCATGCACTCCGCCATCACGGGTACGCACAGCATTGGCAAAGCTATACATCGTGATTTTGTAGCCTGTGGTTGGCTGGAGGGCTACCTCTACCTGTACACCGTCTTTTTCCTTTGTCATACTGATGACCTGTTTAAAAAGAGGAGCACCGGTGCTTACTGCCAGTTCACGCACATAATCAGGTAGGCCATCACGCGAGTAGAAGGTGCGATTGACCTGTTCGCCAATGTTATCGTCCCAGGCATCCAGGTGCAAGGAGACGCCACAGTTAAGGTATGCGGCGGCTTTCAGACGACTCTGGACAGACTCCAACGAATAGTAGGCGTCGGGATCGAAGATCGAGCGATCATATAACCAGCGCAGCTGCGTGCCATGCAGTTTCGGGTCGCAGGATGTGATCCGCCGGGGCATGGCAGTGCCGCGGATGAAGTTCTGTGTAAAGCACTGCCCGGACTTCCAGATGGTTACTTCCAGTTTTTCAGAGAGGGCATTGATAACGGTCGCACCAACGCCGTGCAGCCCACCAGCAGTCTTATAGACGCCCTCGGAAAATTTGCCACCAGAATGCGGCACAGTAAAAATGACAGTGGCGGCAGGCAAGTAATCTCCCTGGTAAAGCATAGGATCAAAGGGCATGCCGCGCGCTTCGTCGCGTACAGTGACCCAGCCATCGCGGTCAATGCTGATCCAGATTTGCTTGCCGAAGCCCGCTACCGCCTCATCGACGGCATTATCGAGCGCCTCCCACAGCAGGTGAAGTAGACCGGAGGTGGAGGTTGAGCCAATATACATGCCCGGCCGGTGCCGGATAGCCGCGATGCCTTCGAGCACCTGAATATCCGCGGCTGAATAGGCAGTGTTCTTTTTGGTGCGTGGCACTGCTTTCTCCTCTGTCCTGGCCGCAATCGTTTCCAGCGCTTCCCCCTCATGAGCATGTGTAAAAAGGGAGAGTTGGCCGTTGATAGAGGCTGGCTCGTCTTGTGTTACAGGGGAAACCTTGGGGAAACGAGACATCTACGCCGGTTCCTTTCGAAAATCTTGCTAGTAAGTTCATCATAAAGCCTTCAGGCCCGAATGTCAAGAGAGAATTGGGCCAAAAGTTCTAATATAAAAATAATCTACCCCGGTGCATTTATGATTTTAGTATCTATTGCAACCCTTGTGCATGGATTTCGTATTAGATCAGAGAGTGTATTACTGAGACATGCGTACTATTTTATCCGTTTTTGTTGTTGCAAACGATTAGCATAAGTAAGATATAAAGTGCGGAATGTGGTGCCCAGACTCATCTCACCCTTAAGAATAGGTGATTAATCCTATATCATATAGCGGAAAAATTGGCTATATGATATCCTTAAACCAGCAATAATCTCAAGAACTAACTTTTAATAGGAAGGTATGGATTGGTACATGCCACGTCCATCGAAGCGGGTTTCGCCAGATACATTAGGTGGCCGGATCAGGGCAGCGCGGCAGGAGATGCGGCTTTCGCTGGCAGAAGTTGCAGGTGAGCGCTATAGTACGAGCTTGATTTCGCAGATTGAACGGAATCGCGTGGATCCATCACAGGAAAGCTTGCATTATCTGGCCGAGCGGCTCCAGTTGCCGATTGAAGATTTAACAGCTTTAGCCCAGCAGCATCGCGAGTCTGAGGTTGAAGCATCGAGATATAAGGTGAATGATGAGCGGAGACTCCAGGCGCAGCAACTGCTCATGAGCAACCGGCCGCGCGAGGCGCTGAAATCCCTGGAAGAGGTTGATGTAGTCCAGATTCCTGGGCACTTGCGATGGCGCCTGGCGGCGTTACGTGGTCAATGCTATTTCAATTTACGGGAGTTCCGGCAGGCCCAGTACAATTTTCTTTACGCTATGGCTGAGAAGCCACCGGTTGTGCCATCCGAACAGGCGCAGGAAGCGATGCTGCTCGCGCTGCACCTGGCCGCGGCCAGTAGAGAGCTGGGACAGCTTGACGAAGCTGCGAGATACTATCAGATTGCTCTGGAGATGATGGACGCCAGCACTTCGCTGCGTTATATTGCGGAAGCGCATTGGGGCCTGGCGCTTGTATTATTTGAGCAGGCGCGTAAGCTAGCCGATGACACTGGCAGCACCTACGTGCAGGGACCAGAGGTAGAAGCTGCGCTCTCGCATGCAGAGAGCGCAAGGACACTCTACCAATCGATTGGTGACATGCTCAATGCTGCTGCCCTTACCTGCGAGGTGGGGCTGATTGAGCAAGCAGCGGGGAATTTGGAGGAGGCGCGCACATCTCTACGTGGAGTACTCGATGCATGGAGGCCAAAGCTTGACGAGGGAGTGGAAGCCACTCCAGCAGGTAGACGCCGCAAGCAAGAGCGAGCCAACGTGGTTTCCGCGGCAGCGTGCTACCTGGCTGGCGTTGAATTCGAAGCCGGTAACTATGAGGCCGCTCGTAATTATGTAGAGCAGGCTCAGGAAGCGGGCAAGGAGAGCTACATATTAAGGCGAGCAGAGGCGTCAATGATGCTGGGTAAAATCCTTGAAGCACAAAGCGCCGAGGACCCAGAATGCGATGGGAAGGCAGCAGAAGAAGCATTTCAGCAGGCCATCAACGAATTAGAGAAGACCGACCGGGTGGCCGCGAAGATTAAAGCGCTTGACCTGCTGGGTCGTCATTTGCTGAAGAAGGGGAAGGTGGCCGAAGGCGAGAAGGTGTTGGATCGCGCCCGGCGACTTTCCCAATTTGTACCAACTGAAAGCGCTATCACCCCTGAGAGTGACAATGCCTCCTGAAGGACTTTGCCCAGTCTCCGGTCAGTGATTGTAGATGTTATAATACGGCAGAGCAGAAGATTAATCTCACTGGGCCCCGGGAGGAACCCAATATGATGAAGCCTATCACAGGTCAATATGAGTGCGTCCATCGTTCTGGTATCGGGTTGGACTACTTCACATCTCGCATTGACCGTCTCACTCTACAAGCAGATGGACGTTTTGTGCTTATTGCGCAAGACCGCAGTCGTGTCTCTAACGCGGCGCAGTCGCTCCTGAGTGGGCAGCAAGTCACTAATGCAGCGCCAGAGACACGACAAGAAGGCAGCTATACATTACAAGGAAATGTTATCTCACTGCGCTTCGATGATGGTACTCAGGAACAAGGACAACTTGCCTGGAATGGTGAAGGCTTGCAAATGGGTGCAGATTTTTTTAGTAAAGTTTCAGATTCAACTCTGCTTCCTCCCACGCACCGTATGCAACAGAACATGGAAGATATCGCAAAGGGGCTCAAGATTGCTGGAGCAATTGGCGGTATGGCTATCAAGGCGGCCAAAACAATTCAGGGGACTATTCAATCGGCTCAAGGTCCAGCCCAGGGACAGGTACCAACCCAGGGGTCGCCAGCAGTTCAAGGTACAGCGCAACCGGCAGCGCCCCCACCTATGCCGGTCCAGCAAGCAGCTCCTACACCTGCGCCACCTCCGCCGGTTCAGTCCCCAGTAAATACGGCTTCGACACCGCCAGGAGACCCGGAAGCCATGTTCTGCGATCAGTGCGGAGCGCGCCGCCGACCCGGCAAGCGCTTTTGCAATAGTTGCGGCGCGCGACTAGATTAGACAATAGCGCCATGTAGAAAAAAGAGCGTTGTACGGCTGTGAGGAATTACTCACTTTGTGTTTTCGGTTGATCCCTCATGAGTAACTCATAGGCAGCAATGATGCGGCGCATTTGCTGCTGATCACCGCCACGGTCTGGATGGTAGCGTTTGGCCAGCGAACGATAGCGGCGTTTGATCTGCTGGCGGGTCGCATTCGGTGGAAGGCCTAGCACGGCCAGCGCCTGCTGGCGCTCTAACAGGGTTCGCGCCGGATTGGCACGATTCTCCCAGAGGGCGCGCACTCCCAGGCGGATAATATCCCAGAGCAGACTGGCAAACGACTTTGGTGGCGGCTGTGCACTCATAGCGCTTATTATACCACTGGGCCAGCGCTTTCCTCGCCGAGATGCTGAGTAAAGAAGAGCGCTTGTTGTAAGCTCCCGACTCCCAGACCAATTAGTATATGAGTCAGGAAGGATGGCTTGCCCGACCATCCCGATGAATCCGGTCTCATATTTTTGCTTGCATGTTGTACAAGTTCGAATAGACGCCATTCAATGCGATTAACTCCGCATGCGTGCCCTGTTCACCGATCCCGGTGTCAGATAACACCACTATTCTTTGGGCATTGCGGATGGTTGACAAACGATGGGCGATGACAAGCGTTGTGCGGTTGTCGGCTAACTTTTCCAATGAATCCTGC
>WNGH01010367.1_pt1 | contig 24022 bp, 22 predicted proteins | sample 5400631 | NCBI WGS metagenome assembly WNGH01 (sample SAMN13153373, study PRJNA577476) | soil metagenome | isolation source: 115 cm soil or saprolite under Garry oak tree replicate 1 | place: USA:California | collected 2016-06-15
CCGCTCTCGGCCTGGCAAGAGGACACGCACAAATTGATACCAAAGCAGTGACATTTTATCAACGTTTCCTCAACTCCTATTATTATGACGAACGCTTCCTCGGCTCCTCTTATTATGATCCGACAGGCAGCGCCTCCTCGCTGGTGTTCAAGTTCCTGCCAATACTCACGTGGTCGCGTCAAATCCTGGTATTTCTCCTGTTAGGCGGCTTTGCAACAGCGGGCGTATTTGTGTCAGGTTTGCGGAGTAAGATAAGCCCCACCCCAACAGGGGAAGGACCCAGCACAGGGGAAGGACCCACCCCAGGGCGAGGACAAGCCGTCGCCCCTACAATGCTACGAAGGAGGCAAACTGCCACAGGGGAAGGACCCACCACAGGGCGAGGACAAGCCGTCGCCCCTACTATGCTACGAAGGAGCCAAAGCCCCACAGGAGAAGGACCCACCCCAGGGCGAGGACAAGCCATCGCCCCTACTATGCTACGAAGGAGCCAAATTCCTTTTGCTCGGATTTATGAGTGGTGGATGGGTCTGCGTGCTGATCCTGCCAGGTGTGGGCTTGTGGTGTTGCTGGTATGGCAAATTGTGCCTGTGTTGTTGCTCTCACGGCATAGCGCCCCGATCCATCAACATTACTTGCTTCTGGTCATCCCTGGGCCATTCATCCTGGTAGGATTTTGTATAGCCCGCGTGATTTCCTGGTTTCATCAGCGCCAACCCGCGCGCCTCTGGCGAGGAATGCGTTACGCAATGTATGCTGTAACGGCCCTTCTTCTTAGCGTACAGCTGCTGGGAAGTACAGCCTCGCTCGTCGATACAGTCAATGGAATAAATAGCCATATATTCGGTTACGATGAGCTTGGCTATCTCCAGCATGCGCTGAAAGAGGCTGACCAGCTAGCGCAGCAACGCCATCTCAACAGAATCTATATCACCATGTCCACATACGATGATACATTGACAGCCATGCCTTTTCTTGCCGAGCAGATGCGTACACCTACCATGCTCTTCGATGCTGCAAGCTGCCTGGTACTCCCAGCTCCAGGAGCTGGCCCTGCCGTCCTGCTCGTAAGGTCAACCGATAAAGTGGTAACTGCCCTGCTGGCCCACTTCGCCACAGTCACCCTGGTCGATCAGCCCCCTCTCCTGGGTACTTCCCCTTTCCAGCTCTACGTCGTTACGCCCGGTGTACATAGTGGACGTAGTGGGCGACCAATCTCCACCTCGAACGGGTTCGTGAAACACCTGCAGCTACTTGCTCCTCGAGCACAGCAACTGAGACTCGGCACCTCGCCATTCCTGGTAACAAGCTGGACTCTGCTGCGTAATGAGCAACCGCGCCTGCGCAGCGCTTACACCTATATTATGCGAGCAAGGCCTGACCTTCCCAATGCCGGAAGTATACGCAGCGACTGTACGCTTACATCCATACGGGCTGGTGACCAACTTATAACTACTTTCCGTTTACCTCAAGGAAGCCTGCTGCCATCATCGTTTGGGATTACTTCGCAGTTTCTCATGACGTCACCTTACACCATTGCTCTGGGGCCGCTGCATTTTGAGACGGCTAACACGCAAGGCGCACCGGTGGCATTACAGACTGTGCATGGGAGTGATGCCATTACGATTTCTAGCCTGTAATGCTGCCAGGTTTAAAAAAAGTCACCTTCTGGCTGATGGTATGTGGTAAAACCACCCATAAAGATCCTTTGAGAAGATAGTTGACTACGAAGCAATACGCTACTCCAGGAATCCGTATCTAAAAAGTTCACAATCCCGTCGTCTCTAAGAATGATTAAAAGGAGTATCGAACGACCGAGCCCAATATCTGCATGGACCTCGCCAACATCTTGCTGGTGCGCATTGGCATGCGTGTAGATCTGCAGGCCATGGGTCAGTTGTTGAACCATCTGCTGGATGGACCGCTGCTCTAGGGAACACCGAAAGTGATGCTCCTGTTGCTCTAATGTATAGTGCTATTGCTCAATGCCGGGTAGTAGGTTTTATATCCCCGTGCTCGCCCGTAGGCTGCCAATGCCCCGAATAGCGAGCGTTGGAACACAACGGGAAGACCGGCTAGGTATGTTGCGGGTTGAATTGCCTGTGCCACCACCATCGTTTGCAGGAAGTTTTTGGGCAGGCCGTTTTTCCCAACTTTTCCCTGCTGGGCTAAAGCGTACAATGTTTCTAAAAACGCTTCGGTAGCTGCCAGCATTGACATCTCTGGTCTACTGAATTGAATGACCCGCCGGACATGCAATACATCGTCGCCCGCGTTCCATGGATGGACATGTGGAATAGCCTTTGGTAATACGACCACGTCACCTGCGGCAGCGGAGTACTCGTCCTGCCCTATCATATAGCAGGCTGAACCCGTGATGATCTCGAAGCGCTCATCGAAGGAGGGATGGATATGCGCCCCAAGTCCCTTCCCGGTGTGCGGTTTGATAAAGAATTCGATTTCCAGGAGCGTTCCGTTGGTTTCGTGTGCTGTCGCAGGTTCTTCGGAGCCACCTGGCTCCGGTAAAGGCACTTCTCTTGCTCGTCCTCGTAAGTGAGAACGCAAGGTATCCATCAGGATACCGTTCAGGGTCGCGTGCAGGTAGCGCAAAGCGGCAGGCAACGTGGCGAACTCCAGCTGTTGATCGTGCACGGCATACCAGAAGCGCGAGAACGTTTGCGCGATGTAGTTCTCTTCTGAGTCACGTAGAAGGGCCACGTCGTGGCTGGGATGGCTCCATAGCCAGCTGCGGACGGTCTCGGTGAAACAATGCTCCAGTGCTGACCAGGCCTCGTCCGTCTGTTCGACGAGAGCGCGGCGAAAGAGTTCTACACAGTAGCGATCACCGCCGGGCTCATCCCAGCGACGCCGCTGCAGTTCGTGGGTACTCAGGTCTACCAGTTTTTTAAGGCTTATCTGGTGGAGTGTTTCATCTATCGTGATACTCATCGCTCTCGGCCTCCTTGGCCTTGCCCTACCGTTCAGCACAAACTGAAAGGTCATGCACAATCTTCATATGCATAGAGCATAGCTGAGGAGGTTTCCCGTGCGCATGAGTCTACTATCCCGATTCACCGGGAAATCTGGTCGGGAAACGCCGGGAAGAGCGAGGTCGTTTAATGAGAATCTATAAACTCAGTAAAGAGTTTCAGCATCTCACCTGGCTTCTCGATGTGTGGTGAGTGGCCACAATCGGGCAATACAACTTCGCGGTACTGTCCGCCATTTGCCTGGTAAAGAGAGAGAACAGTGCGAGTCTGGGTAACCATAGGTTGTGGTGGATATACTTCAGCTCCGGGCCAATCGGGAACTGCCCCTATCTGCCCTAAAAAGCCCAGGTCGAAGAAAGAGGTATCAGAGACAATCTGGTCGTTGGCGCCTCGTAGCCATAACACGGGCACTTTGGGATTGATATTGGCAAAGTCTGCCTGATTCATATATTTGGGTGCAAGCGCGTTATTGACACCCTGCCTGCCAGGCGCTACACCTGGCCAGTTGTTTGAGGGAGTCATATCACCAGGATAGTTGCCCAGATTAACTTTTGTCGAGAGCACCCCGGTGAGATATATTTCTTCCCGGTCAGCAGGGGCACGGAAGGGCGGCTTGAAGTAGAAGGTGTTCATAACTGTGCGCGGTGAGTTCTGTTCATCCCCGCGATCTCCCCGCGCAATACGCTGTACGAAATCAGGGTTAACTGTGCCTCCACCGCTACCGGCGAAGTCAGGCCAGACGGGAGTTCCTTCGGCCTCTTTTGTGCCACCAAAGCCGAACGGAGAGCTCGGCGCTTGTAAGGTGAGAGAGCGTAGGGTTTCCGGGTGGTCTATTGCGTACTGCATGACGATATTGCCGCCTAGCGACCAGCCTAGCAGGTGCAAGGAACTCAAACCGAGCGCCTGGACAAGGGAGTACAGGTCGTCTGAATAATCGCGCATCGCCCGCGTTGCATCGACCGGCAGTGTCTCGCTATCGCCATAGCCTCTCATATCCGGGGCATACACCTGGTAACGCCCTGTACCGGCCAGCGCCAGCATGAAGTCCTGAAAGAAGAGAGATGAAGAGCAATTGCCGTGTACCAGCACGATGGGGATGTCTCCTGCTCCCGACAGCAGGTAAGCCATGTCTAGTCGATTTGTCTTCACTTTGTGCTGATTGATGGCGGGCAGTAACTGAGCTGCACTCATGAATGAATGATCCTCCTGTCTAAATAGGTCTTGTCTGATAATTATATCATTTTTTGGTTGAGTTATTGGGAGATGCGATCACGGCGAATTTCCTGGTGCTGCTAACTCCAGAAAAAAACTGGTAATTACTCATAAGTCGGTGAGAGATCCTTCGCTGCGCTCAGGATGACATAACCCCGCCTGTCATCCTGAGCGCAGCGAAGGATCTGTGGCCCGCATGCGTCCAGTAGACCTGACTCATGTTGCCTTGGGCACTTATGGGAAATCACCAGAGAAAAAACGCTTGAGAAAACAGGAACATGGAGTTATAATCTTCCTCGATCTTCCTATTCGATAGACCCTCATGGAGAAGAAGCTATGCGACGAAAAATTCTTTTAGCCAGCTTTGCGCTATTGGTCATCTTGTTCTCATGCCTGCTCTTTGTGACACCCTACTCACCGGTGCAAGCTCAGGAGGTGGCGGCTGATATCCTGGCTCCAACACCCACTCTTGATCCTGTCCAGATACTCAATCAGGCGAACGCAGCGGCAACACAGGCTGCTAATGCTGCCACACAAAGTAATACTGCTGCGACAACGGCCAATACAGTTGCCTCTGGTTTGAATATTGTACTGGTCTTCTTCAGTGTGGCATTCGCCGCATTAGGCATTTTCGGTTTCGTAACGGTTTCAGGGCTAAACAAAAAAGTAGCACAGGTAAATAAAGCGAAAGAGCTAGTAGATAGAGCAAATGCGAAATTGGTGGATACCGTAAGTGAGGTGAGAAGCATGGCAGACGCAAGGGTGACAGAGGCCATACAGTCACTTCCTCCAGTGGTTGATAACCTCAGAAAAGAAGTGACTTATCTTGTTCAAGGATACCAGCTTTTAGAACAAGGGAAAAAAGATCAGGCTATTAAAGCTTTTGAAATGGTATTGAGTATACGACCGGCAAATGCTCAGGCTAATTACGCGTTGGGACGAATATATAGTGGAGATAAGTCCTATGCCAGGGCTATCCGTTGTCTCAAGGCTGCTATCAGTAGCGAACATGATTTTCATGAAGCTCGCATGGAACTTGGACTTGCTCTGCGTCGTCAAGCTGATCAACAATTTGAAGAGGCAACACAAGGCAAAAAAGATCTCAATGACGAAGTGCAGAAGAAAGCCTTGAAGCAACGCGATGATGGATACCTTGAAGCCATACAGTACTTGAGAGAGGCAGAAACGTCCCTCCCTGGAGACGAGGACATACTGGGAGCGCTTGGGGGGATCTATCGCAGGTGGGAAGTGTACCAAAGAGCTCTTACCTACTATCAGGATGCTCTCTCTGCTAATCCCAATTCTTCATATGCCCTCGGAAATGTTGCCAGCTTAAGTTACCATTTAGGCCACCTGTTCATAGCGCGCCAGGCCTTTGAGGAAACCATCCCATTAGCAACAAAACGCATTGATGCCCATGATTCGCGCGAGCCATGGTGGGACTACTTTGACCGGGGCATGGCTAAACTGGTGCTGAGGCAAATAGGGGATGCAACAAAGAAGTATGAAGCTGAGGAAACGGCTATTGATGACTACAAAAAGGCAATTGAGTTAACCCTGCACTCGGAAAATTTTGAGAGTGTGCTCAGTGGCCTCAATTTCTTGAAAGAAGCACAAAGTCAGTACAATCCACCAGTCATTAATGGCCTGGATGAGGTCATCTCCCTGATCGGGACAGCAAAAGTCGAGATGGAGGTAAGAGAGAAGGCTCAAAAAGAGGGAAAGGAGAAGGCGAGGATAGAAGCTCAACCGGCGGAAGAGGTTTCTACCAGTACACCGGTAGAAGTGCAGTCTAATACTCCTGCGTCGGAGGCACCTCCCGATCCTACTGGTAGTGAGAAAGGGACATCTCATTGAGACCTGGTCTTAAAGGTCAATATAAGAGGCACTCAAGACCTATATCCCTGGCCGGGAAACTGGTATACTTTAGTTACAAGAACTTTCTTAAGAAATTGGAGGAGCACGGGAAGGTATGGCTCCAATAAAAATATTACTGGTTGACGATCATGGACCACTGCGCAAGGCGCTGCGGGAGGGCTTGCAGGCAACGGGCGCTGTGCAAGTAAACGGTGAGGCGGCTACCGGGCGGGAAGCTGTGGCAAAAGCTCTCGAACTTGATATTGATGTTATCTTGATGGACGTGCAATTACAGGGCACGCAAGCTGGACGGAACGCCTTTAGCGGCGTAAGTGCTGCCGTGGCTATCCGCCGGGAGCGTCCGCGTATGCCTGTCGTCTTTTACTCGATCCAGGACGATGATGAATACTACCGCGAGTTTCGCGCTTCCGGTATCCTGACCCACTATGCCTATGTGCGCAAAAGCAATTACCTGTTGCCCAGTATGCTTGTCCCGCTGCTGCGCGACGCTGTCAACGGGCGCAGCCTGGTTGACCCAGAAATTGAAGATAGGGTGCAGGAAGTACGCGATCTGGATGAACAATCCCCTCGTGCCTTGCTGGAGCCGAACGAACTGCGCGTGGCTGAACTGGTGGCCCAGGGGATGACCAACGAACAAATTGCGGCGCGCCTTAATCTCTACGATAAACGGGCGGTCAGCCGTACGAATGGACGTATCTATGCTGCCTGGGGATTGAGTGAAACAGCTGTCGATGACAAAGTTGCACGCGCACGGGCAACGCTGATCTATACCTTAAATCGTATGATTATCTGGGATGAGGATGGTGCGGCCCTGGTGCAGGATCGCCGGGGGGAATGGGTCCCCCTGTACAAAGAGGAATAAGATGCCGCTCCAGACTTTTTTTGAACCCTCCCGTTTGCTCCAAACGATAGTGGTAGCACTTTCCATTTTTAACCTTGTGACCTTTCTCTGGCTGGCGGTCACCGTCTGGCTGAATGGTGATCGCCATACCTCGATTGCCCGCCTGGGCGTGGTTGGCCTGGTCTTCTCGGCTTTGTTCTTTTTTATTCACGCACTGCTGGTATTCAGTCCGCTCAAGCAAGCGTCAGGGCTCGTTACTCTAGATTTCTTGTGGCGCCTCCTCTGGCTTCCCGCCATTAGCGTTCCCTATATATGGTTTGCTATCGGTCTACACTATGCCGCACTGATTAACGAAGGCTGGCGACAGCGCCGTCCATTGCTATTACTTAGTAGCGGCATACTCGGCCTGCTCATATTGGTTCTGCTCATTCTTCATCAATCGACATTCACTTTTGTTGGCACGCTGCGACTGCTAACTTATAGCGATCTGTTTGATGACACAAGTGCGGGACTCTTCTCATCGACTATAATCCTGCCTGTGCTCTTCCTGCTCTACGTGACCTTCTGCGCCATCGGGCCATGGTTTACCCCCATGCGCATGACACGAGTCATGCGTGCTTTGTGGACGTACATCAGGGCCGATAAATCGGCGGTGGGCGCGATAAATCGGCCCCTACAGCCAGTGCCGGATGCAGGGGCCCAATTTATTGGTTCCCATGACGGCGAGACAAGCGCAATTCACCTCCCTCCTACATTGCATCGTGTACTCTCGGATGCATTTTGGGACGATCCAACCAATGTTGAACTGCTGGAGGAACCAGTTCTCTCCTGGCACCTGGCGCGCCCGGTCTTATTTTTAGCTGCCATCTTAATGGTTGCTCTCACTACTACCCTGGGTATCCTGGGTATCGGGTCAATTATTGATTGGTTTGAACTGCAACGACACCAGCACGTATCGCTGCCTGTAACTCACTCTTTGAACGCTATTCCTTTGAATTTGCTTGTACTCGACATGCTTGCAACCGGAGCTGTAGCCCTGATTATCCTGCTCGTAGGTTATTGCGTTGTACGCCATGGCATTCTCATCGAGCGCCCTTTAGCCAGGCGTGGCTTCTTTGAGCAGTGGCGGGGTATCGTCATCGTTGCTACCGCAGTGGCTATCTTTATTGCTCTGCTTGTTACCTTTACACGCAGCCCTCTTGGAAGCTTGTTGCTCATCACTTCCCTGGCGACCGGTGTCTATGCCCTTTTTACCTGGAGTAGTTACACCGCCCATGATCGCTATATTGCTCTCCTGGGTCCATTTTTACGCAGCACCAACGTGCGCCACTGGTTAAATACCGATCTGCAGAAGACCGAGCAAGGCCTGGAAGACCTCTTTTTTCACTTGTGCCGGGATGCCTTAGCCGTACAATGTGCGCGTTTGACCGTCATGGCCGGTTCGGTACGGCGTACCTTCAGTTACCGATGGCCTGAGGGTGCCAGGGAGCAATCCCTATATGCCGTGCCCAAACCCAGGCCCAAATTTAGGCACGGTGTCTCTTCCATAAGGGCAGGAAAAGGGAATCTCGCTCCTGCTCGCGTGCAGTTGACCATCAATGGGCAACCAATGATCTGCTGGGTATTGCCCATTTATGATGAGCTTGGCCTTGTTGCCATGCTCTACCTGGGTCCTCGCGAGGATGGTGGTGCCTTTACCGATGAGGATATGAACCTGGCGCATGCCTGCGGTCAGCGTATCCTTGATGCTCTTGGGCAGCGCCGTATCCTGCACGACGATATTCTACCGCAAATGCATCTGGCCCTTTTGCACCTGGAAACGCTCCGTTCGTTTATTCATTCAGATTCTCTCCCCTCGCCACAAGAAGAGGTAAATACTTCTTCCCCAGGACAGGTGCTGAATGAGGCTGTGGATATGATCAGTGATGCGCACCGGCGCCTGGCTGCTTTGATGCGCGCCACTGCACCAGGCGCCCCCCACCGCTTAGAGCGTGATGGCTTGATGGACGCCATTTGCGCCATGCTCCAGCAAGATTTTCAGCACGCATTTGATGAGGTTGAGTGGTGTGTCTCTGAAGAGACGGCCCATTGTATCGACGAGGTGACGCCTCCAGCGATTGCTGAACTTATTTTTGCTGCTGTGCAAGAAGCCCTGCGCAACGCGGCACGTCACGCTCGCGGTACAGACGTACATCGCCGTTTGCGTCTCACCCTCAAGGCGAGCTGTAGCCAACCGGGTAGCCAACCAGAGCCAAATCTGGAAGTGGTCGTGGCCGACGATGGCGTTGGTATCATCTCCGCCAGCAGTTCCACCACCGGTACCGGCGGTGGTCTGCTCACCCATAGCGCCTTGCTTGCCATAGCCGGCGGCAGCTTGACGGTCAAAAGCGCTCCTGGTGAAGGAGTGACTGTCCGCATAGTGCTTCCCGCCGAATCGTTGCGGTAGACATGGGTCTGCTCACCTCTCAATTCATGTCTTAACCCTCTGGCTTCTTCTCTGATCCTGGACTATACTTGTGGTAGCATTCCTAACATAGGAGGTTTATATGATACTTGAATTGGTGGAAGGTGATACAACTCAACCGGCCTCGTTAGAGGCCGCCGTGCAGGGTGTTGATACCATCGTCCACGCCGCCTTTATTACGGCTGATCAAAAACAATCGGCGGGGAATTCGTACGAAAAAACTAATGTCCAGGGCACCTCAAATCTAATTAAAGCGGCTAAAAATGCTGGCGTTAAACGCATCATTGAAATTGGCGGCCTGGGCACCAGACCTGATAAACCCGGCAGCTACATGCAGGGTCGCTATCTTGCAGAGAAAATGCTCAAGGATAGCGGCCTGGACTGGACGATCATCCAACCGTCCGTCCTGTTTGGTAAAAATGCTCCCTTCATCAAGGGCCTGTCAGGACTCATTAGCTCTGCCCCTGTTGTGCCGCTCATTGGTGGAGGCAAGGTCCTGTTTCAACCAATTTATGTGGAAGATGTCGTGACGGTGATTGTTAAAACCCTGGAGGATCCGGCACGTACCACAGGTAAAACCTTTACCATTGGAGGCCCTGCTTACTACTCGTTTACCCAGGTGATAGACGAATTGCTCCGGGCGATGCACAAGACGCGCATCAAAGCCCCGGCGCCCACAGTATTGGTAGGTATAGGTGCAGCAGTTATGGAGGCTGTATTGCCGAAACCACCTTTAACCAGAGCCGCTATGACTCTCTTCTCCTTTAATAACACTACCGACTTGAATAGTGTTGAACGCGATTTTGGCTTTAGGCCTGTGTCGTTCACCACGTACCTGCAAGAGCATGGAGTCTGACATCCACTCATAACTTGCCTCCTGCGGAGGCGAACAAAGGGAGGAGGAAGATTCGGGGGACACCCCCGCGCCCCCGGCAAGGGGCTTCGCCCCATAAGCGCGGACTTAAGGAAAGGAAGGAGAAAAAAAGACAGGAACCTGCTAAGATAGAGTGAAAAGCGTGTGAGCTGCACTCATCAGAAGGAGGATCCATGTCAACGTCGCTTTATGATACGCCAGTGAGCGGAGAAGAGCAACACTGTAGGTGGCTGGACAGCCAGTGGGAACAGGAGGTCGTCGCGCAGTTGCCTCCGGATCTGGAGGAGCAAGCGTTCAAGTACCACGCGTGGAGACGCAAGCGGGCGATCAAGAGCCCCACGGATTTGTTACGGGCTTTACTGGCCTACGTGCTCTGTGCCACCTCTGGTCGCGCGCCTGGGGGCGTGGGCCGTGCTCATTGGACTGGCCGATATGTGCGAGAAAGCCTGGCGCAAGCGTCTGCGGCAGGCCAATGCCTGGCTGTTGTGGCTGTGCGGAGAGCTGATCAGCAGTCCAGTCCCTTGTGACTGGTTGAGCCAGCGGCCGGTCGCACGGGTGTTGATCGTGGATGCCACCTGCATTCGCCAGGTGGGGGGCACGGGAGACGACTGGCGCTTGCATACGGCCTATGATCTGCGTGCCGGTCGGCTCTGCCAGGTCAGTCTCACCGATCGGCATGGCGGCGAGGGGCTCTCGTACGACCAGTTGTGCGCGGGAGATATCGTGATTGCCGACCGCGGGTATGGCTTTCGCTGCTCGGTGTGGCGAGCCAGTCAGCAGGGAGCGTGGGTGGTGCTGCGTTTCGTGCTCAAAAGCTTCCCGGTGGAAGACGAGCAGGGCCAGGCCATCGACTTGCTGGCGTGGGCCGAGCACACGAGCGAGCCGATCTGTCGTCGGGACTGCTGGTATCGCTGGGAAGGAGAGCGTGGGCAGGTGCGCGTGATCATCCGGCGCTTGTCGCCGGAAGAGGCCGACAAGGCACGCGAGCAGCTGCTCAAGAAGGCGAACAAGAATGGCAGAAGCGTCTCCGAGCAGGCATGGAAGGCGGCTGGCTGGTTGTGGCTGGTGACCAGCTTGCCGGCCGAGGCGTGGAGCGCGCAGGAGGTCTTGCGCTTGTACCGCGCACGCTGGCACACGGAGGTGCTCTACAAGCGCATGAAGCAACTCTTGCACCTGGGAGAGGTGGCGAGTTCGCACCCAGAGACGGTGGAAGCGACCATCCGCCTGCGGCTGATTGCCTGGGCGCTGCAGGAGCAGGAAGCCCATCAGATCCGTGGGCAGCTGGCCCTGGCAGCCACGGAGGATCCAGAGTCAGCTGGGACACCACACCCACTTGTAGAGGCGCAGGAGTCTGAACCGCCGACGGAGGATCCCAGGAGCGAGAAGCGGGCAGGCACAGCGCCGTATGCTGGCCCCATCAGTGGGTGGTTGGTGGTCAGCCTGTGTCTGGACCTGCTCACCCAGCAAGTGCGTGGCTATTGGTCAGCAGCCCGTTTGCAAGCCTGTCTGCCCCGGTTGCGCCGCTTTTGTCGGGGGAGTCCACGCCGACGGGTGCATCAGGAGACCCAGGTGCGAGCGTGGCTCAGTCAGCCACCCTTTGAAGCGGGTTGACAGGGCACACCGCTCGCGTGACGGGCTTAAGTCCGCGCTTATGGGCTTCGCCCCCTGCACCCCTCTTTATTTTGCTATGATATAATTGAAGGGTCTCAACGTATTTAGTATAGAGAGATGCACGCCCTTCTTTTTCTTATGCGGTCTGCTCTCTACCTTCGCCTGCAACCTTGATGTTGCATGGGAAATTTGGCGAGACACTATTTCACCGGCTCCGCTGTGCTTTAGGATGGAGGAAATTGTTTGACCGTAACACCCGATGTAGCATGGAAGGCCAACAAGGACCTGCGCGAGATTGGAGATACGTTAGTGCGTATCTCGCGCTCATTACATGAACATACACATAAAATGGAGGTGGCTGTCGAGGCAACGTATGCCAGCGAGAGGAGCGATCCTCGCGTCCGTTTACTCAGTGACACTCTCCACATTAGTCGTCTTGCGGACCTGGAATTGTGGCGACTTAATCAATCTATACAGCGCGTGTTAACCCTGTTGCAAGGACAGGATGGCGGGGAAGCACAGGCTGAATCACCTTTCGCAAGCTCCCAGGCTCCATTTGAGCGTGAGCGTGAAGCCCTCAACACGAGTATTAGCACTCTGAGGCGTGAGCGTAACGAACTGGAGACACTCTACTCTATTGCGCGCGTACTCAATTCAACACTTGAGTTTGATGAAGTCCTGCGCCTGGTCATGGACCAGGTTATCAGTGTCGTCAATGCGGAACGAGGTTTCTTAATGCTGGTAAACCCGGCAACCCACGAACTCGAGTTCACTATTGCCCGTGATAAACGCAAGTGCACCATTGATGAGAAGGCCTTCAAAATCAGTCGCAGCACGGTAAATCGCGTAGTACGCACTCGGGAGCATAACTGTATCGGTGCCGTTTATGTTGACAGTCGTATTAATGCCAACCTGTTTGTCCCCAAACACCGTGAACTGCTGCTTGCCTTCTGTAATCAGGCAGCTATTGCTATCGACAACGCCCGTCTCTTCGCTGACCTCACCAAAACGATACGCAAGGTCAATGAAGATAAGCAATACATGGACAACATCTTTGCGTCTATCGCCAATGGCGTGATCACCACGGATTCGTCGGGCATAGTCACCACATTTAATGACGCGGCAGCCAGGATTTTACGCATCAATCCGAAGTCCGCTGTAGGCAGGCATTATCAAGAGGTGTTTACTGAGCGGTCCCAGGTTGGCCTGGCTGATTTGCTGCAAAATGCCAGGATCTATCATGAACATGGCACAATGGTGACGAATTCGGTCGATTGTGTTATTCCGGGTGCGGGAGAAGTCAGCCTGAACCTCTATGTCTCAGCACTGCGTGATACGCAAAACGCCCTTATTGGTACAGCTCTTGTCATCGATGACCGCACAGAAATTAAACGCTCGGAAGCTCAGACGAAAGAGATTCGTCGCATCTTTGAACGCTACGTTCATCCTAAGGTCGTGCAACAGCTGATTAAAGATCCAATGGCGCTGAATCTGGGTGGAGAAACCAAAGAAATTTCGGTCGTCTTCGCTGACATCCGCGGCTATACGCGATTGAGCGAGAGGCTGGCTCCTGAACAGATGATGAATCTGCTCAATAGCTATCTTGAGATCATGGTCAAGGAAATCTGGGATGAAGAAGGCACTTTGACGGCGTTTATAGGTGATGCGCTCATGGCAATTTTTAACGCGCCTTTGCCCCAGGACGATCATGCCCTGCGAGCGGTGCGCGCTGCCTGGAAGATGCGCCTGGCGGTACAGAAATACCAGCAGGATCAGCCACAGGAGATACCTATAGCCTTTGGTTTTGGTGTGAATTCAGGTTTGGGGGTTGTAGGCAATCTTGGTTCGCAGGGGCGTTTGCAGAACTATACCGCGATTGGAGATGCAGTCAACGTGGCGGCTCGCCTCCAACAAAATACCCTAGATAATAACATCCTGCTGAATCATTCGACATTCCTACAGGTGAGGCAGCATGTCATGGCCTCCAGGCTTCCTCCTATGAGTGTGAAGAATAAGACGGCCCCATTAGACGTCTGGTCTCTACTAGGCCTGGTAGAGTAGTAGAAATAGCCGGCTCCTACAAATTTTTTCGTAAGACGAAGCCCACCTGTTGGATACGCATGAAGCCAAACCACTCGTAGAGACGATGGGCCTGGATGTTATCATCCTGTGTATTGAGCATAATACGTATCACCCTGGCCTTCTCAAAAAAACGTATAGCTTCAGCCATTAAACGGGCTCCAATACCATGACCCCTCGCCGATGGATGAACTGCTATGCGCACCAGGTAACCATACTCGTCATCCAGTGCATTAAACTGGTAACCAACTACTTTGCCTTCAAGTTCTGCCACTACAAAGTACGGGTGCGTCGCAGCGATATCGTGAAATGAAACTGCATCGTAACGCCATAGGTCCTCAAAGCTGGCCTCTTCGATAGTAAGCAATGCAGGTATATCGCGTGCCTGGAAGGGTCGGATGACGACCTGTTGATTGCCCTGGGTAGGGATGCGGTAATCAAACTTGTCGTAAGCGTAGAGTGAGCGGTACGGCACAAATCCCTGTGTCAGTAAAACATCGTGTAACCAATCGTTCTCAACGTCATTGCCGGAATAATGGAGGTGGCGTATCCCTTGTGCAGCCAGGTGGGGTGCCAGTTGTTCAAGGAGAGTATGCAGTAACCTGGCGTAAGCCCGATTCTCTGTCCAACTGACACAAAATCCAGCTATCCAGGCCGAGGGGGCATGTAGCGTTTGAGAAAGGATAAAGCCGCGCAGCGATGATCCATTAAACACGCCCAGGGCTGGATAATGAGCGAGGATACTGGGAAGTTCATCTAGAGTAAATCGTTGGTATATGTATTCGGAAGTTTCGAGCAAATGTTTAACTTGCGGTATATCGCCACTGGTAAGTATGCGCACTTCTTCAAAACTTCGTGCCATGATTCCTCACATTGCTAGTGCATAACCACCCAACCTCATTGGGGAAGAGGGAAAGACAAGGGGACACCCCTTGCACCCCGGCAGGGGAGGTCCCCTGCACCCCCTTTTCCTCTCATCTCCGGTGGTTTTGCGCTAGGCATCTGGTCCTTTGATTTCTCGTCGTAAGCGTTCAACATCCGGTTTGGGGGCATTACGCATGCGATAGCCGGTGAGCTTATGAATACGGCGCAACTCAGCGATCAGCACATCGGTATTGATGCGAAAAGGTGTATGAGGCGCCGGGCCCAGGTTATCTACTGCTGCATCATCACCAAGTAGCCAGTTGATACAGGTCGCAACGCAAGCGCCCATGGCGTCCAGATTATATCCACCCTCTTGCACCATAATCAGGCGTCCATTGCAGAGATACTGGGCCAGTTCAATGATAATACCGGTGAGCTGCGCAAAGCCAGCTGTAGAGATATTCATTTGACCCAGCGGATCGCTCCAGTGCGCATCAAAACCGGCCGAGACCAGGATAAGCTGCGGATCAAAGCGGTCAGCAGCCGGTGCCATCACCTGCCGGAAAACTGGTTCGTATGTTTCGAAACCAGTTTTCGCCGGTAGAGGTACATTAATCGTCGTACCTAGCCCTGCACCCTCTCCACGTTCACTGGAGAGTCCTGTGCCCGGGTAGAAAGGCGCTTGATGGATCGAAAAGTAGAGTACACGCGGGTCATCGTAGAACAAGCGGTTAGTGGAGCACCTGCGGCCTTGATAGCCGCCGCATATGACTGTGCAGAGATGTAGGTATCGGTAGCAAAGAAGCGCGTTTGGCGGCCTCCTCGTTTCTCCTCCTCGGCTACTTCTGCTGCCGCTGCTTTTACCAGCTGGATATATTCACGATCATGTACAGCGGCCAGCTCATCCTGGGTGGCTGCACGTGGCGGAATCTGAACTAATCCATCTCTTTCCAGCCAGTTGAGCGCTTCCAGGACTTTCACTGCCATTTCCAGGCGTTGTGGCTTCTCCGGGTGGTTCTGCGGTGTAATGTGCTCTAAAAAAATCGGATCGTAAATCAGGGCCGTGGTCATATTTGTCCTTAAATTTATAGCTGAGCCAGCGCTTTTTTTACCAGGTCGGGAATCTCAAAAATTGTATCAGCAACGGGAGCATTTGCCTCCCGTAGCGCCGCAACTTTCCCCTGGGCTGTACCTGTGTTGCCGGAGATAATTGCTCCGGCGTGTCCCATGCGCTTGCCCGGAGGTGCTGTACGTCCTGAAATAAAGGCTACCACGGGTTTGCTCATTGTCTTAATGTACTCGGCGGCATCTTCCTCGTCGCTTCCGCCAATCTCACCACACATGACAATTGCCCTGGTTCCCGGGTCGGTCTCGAAGAGTTTCAGGTAGTCCACAAAGGTCGAGCCGATTATTGGATCACCGCCAATGCCAATGCAGGTGGACTGACCGAGGCCAGCCTCGGTCAGCAATGCAACAACTTCATAAGTTAGGGTGCCAGAGCGCGAGATGAAGCCTACGGGACCAGGCGTGAAGATCTGGTAGGGGATGATGCCAATCTTGCCCTGGCCAGGTGTACACATACCAGGGCAGTTAGGGCCGATCAGGCGTGCTCCATATTCCCGCACAACCAGCATCGCTCGCGTCATGTCAATGACGGGAATGCCTTCGGTGATACAGACGATCAATCCAATGCCCGCGCTGGCGGCCTCCATAATCGCGTCGGCGGCGCCGGCAGGTGGCACAAATATACAGCTGGCCTCGGCATCTGTGGTCGCTTTTGCCCCGGCAACGGTATCAAAGACCGGTAAACCCTCCACCTCTGTACCGCCCTTGCCTGGAGTAACACCGCCAACCAGGTTTGTTCCGGCCGCCTTCATGTTGCGTGTGTGAAACTGTCCCTCGCGCCCGGTAATACCCTGCACTATCACTCGTGTTGTTTTGTCTAAAAGAATACTCATTACTGTTCCCTCTATTTTACCGAGGCGACAATCTTTTGGGCCGCCTCGCGCATATCTTTACCCCAATCGAGCCCGGCATCTTTCAACATGGCTTTGCCCTCTTCGGCACCTGTGCCCGATAGGCGAACAACGATAGGCATGCCCTTGAGCAATTCGGCCTGGGCCATAATCACACCTTTGGCCACTTCTTCACCTCGGGTAATGCCACCGAAAATGTTGACCAGGATACCCTTGACCTGCGGATCACTTGCCACGAAGATCAGGGCTTTACGCATGACTTCAGCCTTGGCTCCCCCGCCGATATCGAGGAAGTTGGCCGGTTTTCCACCTACACGCGCTACCATGTCAAGGGTGGTCATGACCAGCCCTGCACCATTACCGATGATGCCGATATCACCATCCAATTTCACATAGGTCAAACCTTCCTGCTTGGCCTCATACTCCAGGGGATTTGACTCTTCTGATTCCGCCCACGCAGCATACTCCTTCTGACGGAACAGGCCATTGTCGTCGAGGAGAATCTTGGCGTCGGCAGCCTGAACCTGTCCATTGGTGGTTAGCACAAGGGGATTGATTTCGGCCAGGCTTGCATCACTGTCGATAAAAGCTTTGGCAAGCGCGGTAAGGATAGCTCCACCCTTGCCAATCACCTGGTGGGGAAGTCCCGCCCGGGCAAGAATATCGCGCGCCTCGAAGGGACGCAGCCCCCAACGCATATCGATGGGCTGCTTAACGATCTTCTCGGGTGCTGTTGCGGCCACCTCTTCGATGTCGATACCACCCTCTTTAGAGACCATCACGACTGGTGCCTGCGTTTTGCGGTCGAGGATAATGCCGAGATAGTATTCCTCTTTGATGTCTATTTTGGAAACGACGAGGACTTTTTCTACTTTTAGCCCTTTGATATCCATGCCCAATACTTTGGCGGCAGCGGTACGTGCCTGCGCGGGCGTATCGCCAAACTGGATGCCCCCTGCCTTACCTCGTCCACCAACATATACCTGGGCTTTGATCACAACTGGCCCGCCTAGTTCGCGGGCAATGGCTTCGGCCTCTTCTGGCGTATGCGCTACACGTCCCGGCTGTATCGGAACACCATAACGTGCCAGGATATCTTTGGCCTGATATTCATGGATCTTCACGAGAAATACGCTCCTTGTGATAATTACTGTACGCCTCTACTGGGGCGGGGAAATATGCCGTTTCAATAAATTCATGCTAACACGTGCTGAAAGGGGGTGTCAAGAATTGTAAAAACTTGCTACAATAGAGTAGGGGAATACATCCATGAAAGGGGAATATCTCATGGCAAACAAAATTTCGAGTACCCCGCTACTACCACAACCCAAAGATAAAACACCTGTCGGCACGCGTGTGCAGAAAATTGTGCATTCTTCTAAAAGAGAGCCCTGGCCATTGTTCACCAGCCTGCTTGTGTTGGGAGTGATTATTCTTATTGTTGCTAGCACGGTTGCCTGGAACTTGCTCAGGAATGTAAAAGTTACTACCAATCAGGCTCCTTCGCAAGCCCCAATGCTTACTTTTGAAGTACAGCGAACAGTACCCTATGCAGGTTTAGAATTTACTCTTGTAAATGCGCAATATGCAACCACTTTTATTGATGACGATATTCACTCAGGTTCAGGCGTTGTGCGCCTGAATATGAAAGTAGCGAATAACTCCTCTGATCAAATTAATATCGTCTATTATGATATCGCTCGACTGCTTGCCCCAAAGCTCAGTCCAATAACTCCAACTAATGTGTCTCTCTCTGTTGGCCCTAAGCCACATACAAGTGAAACTGGCTGGCTAGATTTTTCAGTATCCAGCCCTTTACAACTTAGTACGTTACAATTACAACTAGGATCGACAACACTTGGAGAATCTCTGGTAAAGATACCTCTCAGCGGTCCATTTAATGCCAGCCGCTATAGTGACAGAACATCGCCGCAGAACCTGGATATTAGCTATTACTTTCCCTATTACAACCGGCAACTGATCATCTATCACCTGAAGAGTGTAGATATTCGCTATGCATATCGAGGTAACCAGGCCAAAGCGGGGCAGCAATACTATGTTCTGAACTTCAAGGTGGATAATCCCAACGGTACGAATATATCACCGGGTTTTGGCTATGATTACGTACGGCTCAGTTTCAATGGCGGCCCCATCCATCCTCCAATTGATAACACGCTTCCCTATGGCTTTAATGCTCTTGCCAAGGGAGTTGGTGGGCGAGTCGTGTTTACGGGACCGGCGGGTCTAAAAGCGTTCACTATCGACTTCCTGGTCCAGTACCAGAGTGGAGGAAGCAATTACAACGTGTCACTGTAATAACGAGCTCTTAGCATATTTAAGCGTGTTCCTGCGCTTCGAATGCATAGCGCAGGAATAGATGGCTGCCACCACGCTTGACGCCGATAAGTGTTCCCCAGAGTGGATGCTCTGGCGCAAAACGCTTCCCCGCGATGAGCCCGGGGCGCTCAAAGGAGCCATCTCGACCGGCCATCTGCGGGGCTAGCGTCAAGAACAGTTCATCCAGATGCCGCTCTGCAAAGAAGTCACCCATGAGCTGAGGTCCACCCTCGACCAGAATCACGTCACTCCGGCGTACACGGCTCACGGCCTCCAGGATCGCCTGGGAGCTGAGTGGACCGGTGCTTTGCATTGCCAAAACCTGGACCGACGACGGGAAATGCTGTTCGCGGATGCGTTGCAGGCCATGTGCCGTTGTGACAATCAACACGGGAACCTCACCGGATTGAAAAACTGGCAGGTCGAGGTTGATATTACCGTGTGCAGTGACAATGACGTTCAATGGAGGTTCTGGTTTCCCGAGATTGGCCCGAAGCTCCCGGTATACTGTGGCGAGCGGTGGATAAATGTATTCCGCAGTCCAGCGGTGATGAGGTACCGACCGGAGTGTGCCAGCACCAACGATCACGGCGTCGGCAATTGCTCGCAGCAGTCCCATGACCATCCGATCGTGCTGATTGGACCCACTAATCTCTCCGCCGCCCGAGTAACCCGGTTCCCCTAGTGACACGACCCCATCCAATGTGGTGACAAAGTTGCCAATGATGTAGGGTCGGTGAGAATGTGGTGGGAATTGGAGACGACCAAAAAGAGTTGCCAGTTCCGGTGGGAGCGGCAAATCCTGTCCACGTTCCATGTCGAAGAGTGATTCCAGCGGTGTCAAAGCGTTCATGAATGTACTCCAGACACAGAAAAGAACTCGGCCCTCAGCGCTGCATTACTCTCATACTCGCCTCGCCGATGGATGTCCATTGCCACTTGAAAGTCCTGGTCATCACGGTCTAGATCAAAAGACATAATTATCGTTAACCTCTCTTTGCTTTTGTATCATCGAAGAGCCGGTTCATATTCCTTTTGCCTGGACAGGAAGAACGGCACCATTCACGCCATCTCCTGCAGGTGTTACCAGGAAGATCGCTGCCTCCAGGATATTTTCAAGGCTCACCCATTTATTACGTATGTCCTCTGCTGGAGGGCTCATCGAGTTAATATTCGATTGAGTGACGATCATGCCAGGGCCAAGAGCATTCACAGAAATGCCGAACTGTTTGCCTTCTCTGGCGAAGGTGGCAGTCAGTGCATCGATACCGGCTTTCGCGCAATTATAGGCAAGCATCATGGGCGCGGAGTTTTGCGCGCCTCCTGCTCGACTAAAATTGAGAATCTTGCCCCTGCCCTGGCTCTTCATGATGGGCCAGACGGCACGGCTACAGAGGAAAGCCGTACGCAGGTTGTTGTTCAGTTCTGCTTCCCACTCAGCCAGGGTTAGTTCATCAGAAGGACCATACTTTGTGAGACCACCTGCAAGGTTAACGAGAATGTCGATATGCCCATAGGCTTCCAGTGTCCCCTGAATGAGGGTATTGGCTCCCTCTTCAGTGGTCAGGTCAGCAGGAATAGCGATGACTCTGGCTCCCTCAGATTGTAGTGCCTGAGCACGCGCTTTGACCCGCTCAGCATTGCGAGCGCTGATGGCGAGAAGAGCACCCTCGCGAGCAAAAGCAGCGGCGAGTGCATAACCAACCTGTCCAGCATGGCTGACGCCAGTGATAATAGCAATCTGATCTTTCAGGCGCATATAATTCCCCTTTCTGTTCTATCTCGGTCAAACAATTGTATTACTCCCTTGTAAAGTCTACGCTACATGTTTGTATAACATATCTATCCTGGAAAGTCAATGACTTACTTGACTTACTTGACAAAACACTTATTCATTGGATACACTTACAATAAATCGGAGGGAAATAGATGCCACTTTTGAACTGGAATCAGCGCTTTTTTGAGAGTACGCGTGGAAGGATCATCAAGCTGCTTCGCCGTGCCAGTCGCACGGTAGAGGAATTGGCTCAGGCACTCGATTTAACGGATAATGCTGTGCGCGCACATCTCGCTACGCTTGAACGTGATGGATTGGTGCGACAGCGAGGTGCCCGTCGTGGCAGTGGGAAGCCGGCCTTCGTCTACGAGCTGACGTCTGAAAGCGAGCAGTTATTCCCGAAAGCATATGGACCGGTGCTGCACGAACTCTTGCAGGTCCTCAACGAGCACATGCCCGCTGATGAAGTGGAAGTGTTGTTACGCGTGGTTGGGCGTCGCATGGCTGCCCAGTGGAATATGCCGCCTGGGAATTTGCGTACCCGCCTCGAGGTGGCTGTTGACGTTCTCAATCAACTCGGTGGCATGGCAGAACTGGAACTGCGAGATGATACGTACTCTATTCATGGCTATAGCTGCCCGCTTGCGTCGGTGATACCGGGTCATCCAGAGGTCTGCCGCCTCGCCGAGACCCTGCTCACGGAGTTAGTTGGGGTGCCAGTCCATGAGCAGTGCGAACGTGGTGAGATAGCACATTGCTGCTTTGTCGTGCCATCTGTCAAAGAAGAGGCGACAAAGTCTTGATGTTTACTGCTCTCCTTCTCTCTTCTTGTGAGAAAGGCAGAGTCTGTTCCCCCTGAATTACATTTAAAGACATTGATGATCTTCCTTTCCAACTAGCAAAACGCAGCAGTTCACGCGGGATGGACATTCTCCCGAACGGCTCGTTCGCTCTCTCTGGCTTTTTACTCATCGCTACCCTTAGCAAGGGATACGCTATTGTGTCATCTGGGTTCTTTGCACATTGAGACAGTTGTGTTATAGTATTGTCGTAAACTGGACTACTAAAAACTCGGAGAGTGCGTTTCCAATTCAAGAGAACCGAGGCAAAAGATGGCATTAGAAGAACTCCAGAACGGTCACTACCATCGTGTCCGCTTGCTGGGCAGTGGTGGCATGGGTGAAGTACATCTCATGGAAGACACTCGAGTCGGTCGACGAGTGGCGATTAAAGTCATCCGGTCTGAAACTGGCTCCTATCCTGATAGCAAAGAGGCCAAAGATGCTGCTCGCCTTTTCAAACGTGAGGCACGAGCTATTGCCGTCCTCGAGCATCCCAACATCTTGCCCCTCTACGACTTTGGCGAAGAAATCATTGATGGCACGACTGTTTACTATATGGTCATGCCATTTTGTGCAGAGGGGACACTCGCGGACTGGCAGAAACAGCGCTATGATGCGACGAAGCTTTCAGTGCAAGACATCGCATACATCGTTGATCAGGCCGCAGCCGCTCTTCAGTATGCACACGACCATCGTGTGATTCATCTGGATGTCAAACCTTCGAACTTTCTTATACGTAGCAATGCAAAGAATCCTAATCGACCGACGGTGCTGCTAGCTGACTTTGGACTTGCTCGCAACAGCGCCACGGTTGCCAGTTCCAGTGGCACCATTCGTGGCACTCCCACTTTCATGGCTCCTGAACAATGGGGCAGTAATCCGGTTTTCGCTAGCGACCAGTACGCGCTTGCCATCCTGATCTACGAACTGCTGATAGGGAGTCCTCCTTTTGAGGGGAGTATGGAACGATTACTGCGCCATCATCTGTCTACTCAACCGGTGCCGCCCAGCACACTCAGGACAGATTTGACCGCGACTATCGACTCAGTGATCTTGGGTGCCCTGGCGAAGCGGCCAGAAGATCGTTTCCCTTCTATCTCAGCCTTCGCTGCTGCATTTGAGCAGGCAGTGCAAGCCTTGCCTGCCCCTGCCCCTTCGCCTGTCGAACGTATCGTGGAACCGCAGCAATCAGACAGGGGAGATTTTCGTGCCGCGTTGTATATTACCCAGATGGAAGCAGACGCCGGTGCCAGCCCAACGATCACTATGCCCAATGGCCTGCCGTTCACTGTGCCAGTACCTGCCGGTGTCCATGATGGAGAGGTCATCCGCGTGCAAGGCCCCGATGAATCGCCCAATTCAGGGGCGGTAGTGTTCCTGACCATTGGCATCAAACAAGCCGAAGAAACTTCTCCAACATTAGATGTTCTCAGTGCAACGCCGACACTGTACACTCGAACTTCAACTGAAGAAGCCAGTTCGTCGTCAGATGTTCTCAGTACAGAGCCGACACTCATCACGCCTGAACCCAGGCTAACGCCTCGACCGTCCTTTGATCCTGTCTCGGATGATGATCTGCCAACGATAGCCGTATCTGATTCTAAGGCTGCCGCTGTAGAGGAGCAGCCAGCACCATCCTTTTTCAAGAGAGTTCTCATCAGGGGCAAGCGCCTGATATCCGGGTCCGAGTAAAGAAACAGCCAGCACCATCCTTTCTCACACGACAAACACTTGCAACTCGAGCGCTAGCTTTTTCACGGTCGGGCCAAGGAGTTAAGGTTTCGCCAGGTGCAGCACATTGACGATCAGTTCTAATACCGCGTGATAGGTGACAATGAGCAGCATGAGCGGCACGAGCATCATATGCACACGCCGCCACACGCGGAAGATCGATCGTGCTCTGTTTTGTTTTTTGAACGAGGCCGCGAGGCGTGCATGATCTTCTAGCGCGGCATATGCTTGTTCAAAGTCGGCTTGTTCGCGTGGCTCAATAGTCGGGATGGGCATTGGAAGTTTGCCCACACTGCTCATGGCCTGTATGCAATAGTGTTTGAAGGGCTCAGATTTGCCAGCATTCAAACGCTCGATGATATATTCCAATTCGAGCAAGCGACCTGGAATCGCTTTCGCAATGCCAACCCCATTGGCGCTGGCATCACGCGCAATCACTCGTGCTTGCCAGATGTCGAGGAGACGACCTGCCGCGCCGCTCACGACAATGAACATGAGGCCATAGAGTGCAGGCATACCCCAATAATGTCCTGTAACGCAACTGAG
>WNGH01002167.1_pt2 | contig 24012 bp, 30 predicted proteins | sample 5400631 | NCBI WGS metagenome assembly WNGH01 (sample SAMN13153373, study PRJNA577476) | soil metagenome | isolation source: 115 cm soil or saprolite under Garry oak tree replicate 1 | place: USA:California | collected 2016-06-15
ATCTCCTTTCCTTTCGCCATGGCGCCCGCATTCTTCTGGAGCGCGAGCAGCGCCTGGTCGGTCACGGCGCCGGGGCTGGCCGGCGCGGGCTGGCGCGCCGCGGCCTCGCGCATCTCGGTCTCGTAGACGGCGACCTCCGATGGTCCGGGGCCGATCTGATAGTAGGCCCAGTACCCGAGCGAAAATACGATGGTGGCCCAGAAGATCCACACCCACCATCCGGGCAGCGGATTGTCGAACTCCCGGATCCCATCGTAGCCGTGCGACATCAGCCGGTCGCGGTCGTCGTCACTCATGGCTGGTCACCTCGCCTTCATGCCGCGCGCCGCCATCTTCCTCGAGCGGGAGGAAGCGAGCGCGCTCGAAATATGTGCGGTTCCGCCGAAGACACATGGTCACCGCAATCACCAGGAAGGCGGCTCCGAACAGCACGAGGCCGGCCTCGGGAAACACCTGCAGCGCGAAGGCGCTCATCACGTCGCTGAGGCTCATGTCAGCGCCTCTCCGCCGGGTCGCGCCCGGCTTCGGCCCGGAGTCCGTCCGTGCTCGCCGCCGCCGAGGTCTTCTTGATGTCCGTGCCGAGACGCTGGAGGTACGCGATGAGCGCGACCAGACGCGTCTCGTCGAGCCCCTTGGGCCCGCCCTGCTCGGTGATCGACTGCGCGATCTGCCGCCCCTGCTCACGGGCAAGCTGCGCTGCCCCCTGGATCTCGTCGGCCGTGTACGGCACGCCGAGCGTGACCTGCGCCGCCACCCCGCGCGCGAGCGCACGGAAGTCGATGGGCCGCTTCGCCAGCCACGGGTACGGGGGCATGATGGATTGGGGCGTGGTGGAGCGCGGATCGTCCATGTGGCGCACGTGCCAGAGGTTGGGGTACTTGCCCCCGATGCGCTGAAGGTCGGGCCCGATGCGGCGCGAGCCCCACAGGAACGGATGGTCGTAGACGAACTCCCCCGGCTTGCTGTATTCGCCATAGCGCACCGTCTCCGAGCGGATGGGCCGGATCATCTGCGAGTGGCAGTTGTTGCACCCCTCGGAGATGTAGACGTCGCGCCCGTGCAGCTCCAGCGGCGTGTAGGGCCTGACGGCGGCGATGGTGGGCACGTTCGAGCGGATGAGGAACATGGGCACGATCTCGAAGAGAGAGGCGCTTGCCACCGCCACCACCACCCAGATGGAGAACGTCAGCGGCATCCCTTCCCAGCGCCGGTGCCAGGCCGCGTGCTTGAATCCGCCGCCGGCGGCCTCTGCGGGATACGCGGGGGCAAGGGCGGGCGCCTCGTGCATGGGCGCCGTGTAGATGGCGGGAGCGCGGCGCCACGTCATCAGCACGTTCCACGCGCAGAGCACCATGCCGGCGATGTAGAGGCCACCGCCCAGCACGCGCACCCAATACATGGGGATGAGCCGCACCGTAGTCTCGATGAAGTCCGGATAGGCGAGCCGGCCGCTTTCGTCGAAGGCGCGGAACATGAGTCCCTGGGTCAGGCCAGCCGCGTAGATGGCCACGATGTAGAGGAGAATCCCGATGGTGGCGATCCAGAAGTGCAGCTCCGCCAGCTTCTTGCTCCACAATTCGGTCTGGAACAGGCGCGGGAGCAGCCAGTAGATCATCCCGAAGACCATGAAGCCGACCCAGCCGAGGGCGCCCGCGTGCACGTGGGCGATCGTCCAGTCCGTGTAGTGCGAGAGGGCGTTGACGCTCTTGATGGACAGGAGCGGCCCCTCGAAGGTGGACATGCCGTAGAAGGTGATGGCCACCACGAAGAACTTGAGCACGGGCTTCGACCACGCGCCTCGAAGCGTCAGGAGCCCGTTGATCATGCCGCCCCACGACGGCATCCAGAGCATGACCGAGAAGAGCATGCCGAGCGTGGAGGCCCACGCGGGCAGGGCCGTGTAGTGGAGGTGATGCGGCCCCGCCCAGATGTAGATGAAGACGAGGCTCCAGAAATGAAGGATGGAGAGGCGGTAGGAGTACACGGGCCGCTCCGCGGCCTTGGGCAGGAAGTAGTACATCATGCCGAGGAACGGTGTGGTCAGGAAGAAGGCCACCGCGTTGTGCCCGTACCACCACTGCATGAAGGCGTCCTGCACCCCCGCGTAGATCGAGTAGCTCTTGAGCGGTCCCGCCACCACCACGAGGTTGTTGAAGATGTGCAGCACGGCGATGGCGACAATGGTGGCGATGTAGAACCAGAGCGCCACGTAGAGGTGCCGCTCGCGCCGCCGGGCCAGCGTGCCGAAGAAGTTGGCGGCGAACACGACCCAGATGACGGCGATGGCGATGTCGATGGGCCACTCGAGCTCCGCGTACTCCTTCGACTGGCTGTAGCCGAGGGGCAGGGTCACCGCGGCGGCCACAATGATGGCCTGCCATCCCCAGAAGTGCAGCCGGCTCAGCGCGTCGCTCCACATGCGCGCCTTGAGGAGGCGCTGGGACGAGTAGTAGACGCCGGCGAAGATCGCGTTGCCCGCGAAGGCGAAGATCACCGCGTTGGTATGGAGCGGACGCAGCCGGCCGAAGGACAGCCACGAGGTCTGGAAATTGAGGACGGGCAGGACGAGCTGGAGGGCGATCACCAGCCCCACGAGCATGCCGACGAGGCCCCACAGCACCGTGACGAGCAGGAACATGCGGACGATCCCATCGTCGTAAACGAAGCGTTCGACGCGTTCATTCATGCGCGCGCTCTCTCCTCTGTCCTGGAATCGCGTCGGTGTGAACGTCCAGAGTCCGCCGTCAGGCGGGCGAACCGCGGCGCCCGGGCCGCTCGGCGGCGAGCTTGTGCTCGAGGGCCTCGGCCCGGATGCGGGTGCGGCACGTCTCGCACACGAGGTCGCTCGACTCGGTGGCGCAGACGATGCAGCCGGAAGCGAGGACGGCCGCACTCCCGACCGGGGCGCCTTCATCCGGGCCGGCAACGCCGAGGGTTACCGGCACGGTCAGGACGAAGCACGGTGAGAGACGCACCACCGCTTCGGCCACGCTGCCGAGGAGGGCCCGGCTGACGCCCGTGCGCCCGTGGGTGCTGATCACGATGAGGTCGATGCTCGTGTCGCGTGCGTACTTCGCAATCTCACGAGCCGCGCGGCCCGAGAGGAGGGCGACCTCGACCACGAGATCCTTGCCGAAGAGGCGGCCCAAGCGCGTGAGCTGCTCCGAGCCCAGCGACGGGTCCGTAGCCGGAGGCACGACGTGCACGAGGTGCAGTCGCGCCCCCGTCTCGCGCGCCAGTTCCGTGGCCACCTTCATGGCCGCTTCAGAGACGGCTGAGAAGTCGGTGGGCAACAGGATCTCTTTCATCTTCATGTCCCGAGAGAAGAGCAAGACGAATGCCACAGCCCGCCGGAACGATGAATGATCGGCAAGTAGCGGAAACTTCTCTCTTCAGTCGCTCGGCGCGATGAGCGGGGGCCGAGGTTTCTGCTGTGGCGTGGGCGCCCACCCCGGGGCGCGGCTGCCCCAGTCGCCGTCCGCGCGCGGGTCAGCGAGTATGCGCGCGCACGGTCAACACGGGGAGACGCGACTCGCGCACGACCCGCTCGGCCACGCTGCCCATGAAGAGCCGCGACACGCCACTACGACCGTGGGTGCCCATGACAACGAGATCGGCGCGAGCGCGTCGCGCTGCCCGCAGGATCTCATCGGCCGGCAGACCCTCGACGAACACTGCGCGGGCCCGGATGCCGTGCCGCCGGGCGCGCGCGAGAAGGGCGGCGAGCCGCTTCGTGGTCGAGCGCCGTGCGAGCAGGAGGAGCTCGGCGTATGTCCGAGGCGGAGTGCCCTCCCCGATGAACGGCGACGGCGGCGTCATCACGTGCACCAGAACCAGCGGCGCGCGGCAAGCCTTGGCCAGCATTACCGCGCGCCGAAAGGCCGGGGCGGACGCCGGCGAGAAGTCGGTCGACTGAAGGATGCGGCGGAAGACGCTCATGCCGTCACCGCCCCTCCTCCTTCCTCTGGCAGCGGAGGCAGTGACACGTCCACGGCAGCGCCCGCAGCCGCGAAAGAGGAATCGGACGACGGCAGACTTCACAGGCGCCAAAGGTCCCCGACTCGAGGCGCGCCTGCGCCGCCTGGATCTCGTCGAGCTCGTGCCGCTCGCGTCCCTCGAGGCGGCCGAGGAGGCCTTCCACGGCGCGACGAGCAGAATCCTCGAACAGCCCTCCGGGCTCGGGCGCCGACAGCGAGGCGATCTCTCCGTCTGTCGTGGCCACGGTACGAAGCAGCCGCTCCCGTGCCTCGAGCAGCACCGCGCGAAACTCACTCGTTCTGTCCGGGTCGATGCCGAGTTCCCTGTGGGCTGTCATGGCCGTCCCTCTCGTGGAAAGTGCCGCCGTCTCGAAGAGGAGAGTCCTCGCCCTCGATCCCGCTCACCAGACCCCTCCGAGACGGCGGAAAACCCTCGACTCTTACTCGGCCTTGATCGGAATCGTCGTGCCCTTGGCGGCCGGAGTCTTGGGCAGGGTGACCGTCAGCAACCCATTCTTGAAGGAGGCGCTGACCTTGCTGCCGTCCACCGCCACGGGCAGGCGGACGGTGCGGGTAAAGGTCCCGTAGGTCCGCTCCACGCGGTAGTAACGCTCCTCCTTCTCCTCCTTCTCCATCTGCTTCTCACCCTTGATGGTCAGGAGCTGCTCCTGGAGCGAGATCTGAATGTCCTTGGAGTCCATGCCAGGAACTTCCGCCTTGACCATCACGGCGTCCTTCGTCTCGGATACGTCCATGCTCGGTGCCCACTCGCCCGTCGCCGGGAACTCGTCCAGCTTGAAGTCGGCGAAGCGGTCGAAGAGCCTCTCCATCTCGTGCTTGAGGCTCGGCATCCCCGTCCACGGCATCAGCGATCTCATACGCTCCTCCTTCCTACGCACTCCGTTTACTGAGAGTCGGTCGAGGCGAGGGCCTCTGCTGTATCTCACAAGCAACGTCGGTGCCAGACCTTGACGCGAGTTATATCGGTAGTTTGTGTGGCCACCGCGAGGCGCGGTAGGGGCGGCCACGTCCGTACTGGGGCGAGTCCGCCCCAGCCGGCCACCGCGGCTTGCTCGCCGACGTGCCGGAGGGCATAGTGGCGCCATGATCGTCGGCGTGCCGAAGGAGATCAAGGTCGCCGAGCAGCGCATCGCCCTCACGCCCGCGGGCGCCCGGGCGTTCTCCGACGAAGGGCACCGTGTGCTGGTCGAGGCGGGGGGCGGCGCGGGCAGCGGCTTCCGCGATGAAGAATACGTGGCGGCGGGCGCCCTGATCACCGACGTGGCCGGCGTGTGGGACAAGGCCGAGCTGGTGCTCAAGGTCAAGGAGCCGCTCGCCGAAGAGGTCCCTCGCATCCGCGAAGAGCAAACGCTCTTCACCTACCTGCATCTCGCGCCCATGCCGGATCTCGTCCGGGCGCTCCAGGCTCGCGGCGTAATTGCCATCGCCTACGAGACCGTCGAGCGGGCCGACGGCAGCCTTCCCCTGCTGACGCCGATGAGCGAGGTCGCGGGGCGGTTGGCCGTCCAGGAGGGCGCTCACTATCTGGGCCGCGCCTACGGCGGTCGCGGAATCCTGCTCTCGGACGCCGACGATGTCTTCGACGGACGCGTGGTCACCATCGCCTCCAACGCCTTCAATATCGAGCAGGCGGCGCGGCGCGCCGATCTCCTCGTGGGAGGCGTGCTCGTGGCAGGGACCCGAGCCCCACGGCTCGTCAGCGAGGCTCTCGTCCGACGCATGAAGCCCGGGGCCGTCATCGTGGACGTGGCGGTGGACCAGGGCGGGTGCGTCGAAACCATACGCCCGACCACCCTCGTCGAGCCCGTCTACACGCTTCACGGCGTGCTGCACTACGGCGTGACCAATATGCCCGCGCTCGTGCCGCGCACCTCGACCTACGCGCTCACCAATGCCACGCTACCCTACGCGCTCGATCTCGCGCGGAAAGGTCCCGTCCGAGCCGTGCGCGAAAGCGGCGAGCTGGCTCGCGGCGTCAATCTCTGGCGTGGACGCGTCGTGTATCCGGCCGTGGCCGCCGCGGTGGGCGAGAAACCTCTCCCGCTCGACGACCTTCGTTAGTCTCCGACGCACGACCTCAGGCGGCCGCCTTCTTGGGGCTCAGGGTGAGCGTGAGAGTGTTGTGGCAGGTAGGGCAGTCGAGCGACCACGTCGGCGTCAAGCGGTTCCCCGCGGCGAAATCCTGCTCGTGCCCACACCGTGGACACGCCCCGTGCACCCGTGAGGTGACTTCGGTGTCGCGAAGGTGTCTCACTCCCGCCACGACACCGGCCAAGAGGAAAGTCGGCACGAGGACGAAGTGAAGCCCCGGGAGGAAGACGCAGCCCGCGGCCACAGCCCAAAATATCCCCGCCCCTCTCGCCGCACGCGCGAGACGCTTGCCGGGAGACGGGCGCGTCACCGTGACGAGGATCGGGCTCGGCTCGGCGCCGAAGACGCTCAGCGACGCGGGCAGGTCGATGGATCCCTCCTGAGTCGCTCGAGCTTCCTGCGCGCCGCCCTCGGCCATCGGTGCAGTTCCTCCCTTCGCCAAAGTCACCGGCCCGTCAACCCTCGTCAGGTTACCAGAGGAGGCTGAGAGAAACAGGAAGGCGGAATTGAGAATCACCGCGCGATACACTCGGGACCGCCATGGCCGAACGCCAAGGTCACCCGATCCACGCCGCCCTTTACGACCGGCTGACGCGTTCGGCCGAGCGAAAATTCCTGGGCGCTCACCGCGCGTGGCTCGCCGCGCGGGCCACCGGACGCGTGCTGGATCTGGGCGCTGGAACAGGCGCCAACTTCCCGTACCTGGGCGCTGGCGTCGAGATCGTCGCGACGGAGCCCGATCCCTACATGCTCGAGCGTGGCCGGCAGCGTGCCCGCACGCTCGGCCGCACCGTCACGTTCCTGCCCGACGCCGCGGAATCGCTCTCGCTCGGATCGGCGTCAGTGGACGCGGTGCTCGCGACTCTCGTCCTCTGCACCGTCGACGACATGACCCGCGCGCTCGCCCAGATCCGGCAGGTGCTGAAGCCGGGCGGACACCTGCTCTTCCTCGAGCACGTGAGGCTCGATCATCCCCTCTGGGGGCGCGTGCAAGACGCCGTGACGCCCGCGTGGAAGACGCTTCTCGCCGGCTGCCGTCCGAACCGCGACACGGTCAGGGCCATCCGGCGCGCTGGCTTCGCCATCGGCGAGCTCGAGCGATACGCGTTCGGGCCGCTCCCGGGGCCTCTCTTCGTCCGCGGCGTGGGCATCTCCCCCTAGCCTGGACGAGACACGAGATCGAGCAGCCGTTCCGCAAGCCCGGCGCGCTCCTCGGCACGAAGACGCGCCTCCTCCCGAACACGCGCCACGGCGAGACCGAGCGCATGGAGCACCAGCTCCGCCTGTTCGGGCGACATCATCGCTGCGCGGCTCCCCTCCGCTCCAGGTTCGCCGATCACGAGGAAAACATCGCCTTCGCTCCGGCCGACATGGACCGCTGTCTCCGCGGTCCGTGTTTCGACCTTGATGGATCCTGAAGAGCAACCTGGGTGCCAGACTCCGGCTGCCACCGCACCTTCCAGAAATCAGGGTGTTAGCCGAATGTGCCAATACGAGGAGAATGCAGGGCGGGGCAACGGCGCCACACTGCGGGCCGCCGAGGCTACACTCCCAGCTCGGCACGCACGCGCATGTAGTGGAGGATGTGCTCGCGGTCGAGCATACCGAGCCAGTGTCCATCGTCCACGACGGGCAGCTGGGCAACTTTCGCATCGTCCATCTTCCCGAGGGCCTTGAGAAGATCCTCCTCCGGCCCCACGACGGAAAGGGCCTGAGCCGGTTGCATGACCTCTTCCACCTTCGCGCGGTCCCACCGCTCACGCGGGACACCCTTCACCTCGTGAAGCGTCAGCAGCCCATGCAGGCGTCCGTTCTCCGCCACGACAAAGCAGCGGCGGCCCGCCCCCAGCACCTCTTCCTGCACCAGCCGCTCGAGGGTCAGGTCGGGAGCGACGGACGTGCAATCGCGGGCCATGGCCTGGCGCACGGTCGCGCCACGGAGCAGCTCGCGAAGCGCAGCCTCCGCCCGGCCGGCGGCCACGGCGCTCTGCAGGAACCAGCCGATGAGCGCGAGCCAAATGCCCCCGGCGACGTCACCGCCAATGGCCCTCAGCACGCCGACCCCGATCAGGAAGAGAGCCAGCACCTCGCCCGCGGCCGCGGCGGCCCGATTGGCGCGATCGAAACTGCCCGTCCACGCCCACACCGCGGCGCGGAGCACGCGACCCCCGTCGAGCGGGGAGCCGGGGAGGAGGTTGAAGAGAGCCACGGCAAAGTTGATGCGGGCGAGCCAGAGTGCGGGTACCGACACGAGCACCAGGCTTCCCCCCACTACGCCAATGGCGGCGAAGAGCGCGGCGAGAGCGAGACTGGTGAGCGGGCCGGCTATGGCGATCCTGAACTCGGCGCGCGGCGAGTCGGGCTCGCGCCCGAGCTGGGCGACGCCTCCGAAAACGAAGAGCGTGATGCCCCGGATCGGGATGCCGTAGCCCAGGGCGACTCGAGAATGCCCCAGCTCATGCACCAGCACGGACGCGAAGAAGGCGAGGCTCGTAAGAGCTCCCAGCACCCACCGGGTCGCGGCCCCCCATCCGGGCTGATGCTCCGGGAAATACCCGGCGGCAAGCGAGCCGGCCACCAGCGCGAAGACGAGGAGCCAGCTCACGTGCACGGAAACGGGAACACCCCAGATCCGCGCGATGGTGACGCGCCCCGCCGCTCCGGCCACGCCGGTCACTTGACGAGCAGGATGGGGCACCGGCACAGGAGACCTACCTTGTAACTGGTGGTGCCCCAGCCCGCTCCACGACGCTTCGGATTGACCTTGTGCGAGCCCATCACGATCAGATCGGCTCGGCCGCGGGCCGCCGCCCGCACCACCTCACGCGCCGGCTCGCCGACGCATACCTCACAGTCGACGGGTATCCCTTTCGCAGCGAAAGACTTGGCGGCGCGGGCGAGCTTCTGTCGCGACGCCTTGAGCAGCCGCTCATAGAATGCCCGCATCTCTCCGGGCATCAGGCGGGGCACCTGCTGCACCACGTGAAAGAGCGTCACCCTCGCTCGCGTCTGCCGGGCGAGCGCCAGCGCCACCTTGAGCGGCCGCGCATTTCGATCGCTCAGGTCGATCGGCACGAGAATCCGCGCAAACACTTTCGCCTCCCTGTGTGATCGTCCCGACGTCTCAAAGCGAGGAGCGAGCAGAGCCGCCACGCCCCCGCCGCCCCTCCATCTCCTGATCGGCGGACCTAGGCCTCCTTCCGCCGCCGCGCGCGCTTGGGTTTTCCCGGCCGTTCGAGGACGCCGGTCAGGAGACGCTTGGCGACAAAATACTTCTTGGGACGCCGCTTGATGTCGCGGTCGCGCTCGCGATAGCGTTCCAGCCGCCGCTCGAGGGCGGCGAAGGCGCCGTCGAAGGCGAGCCGGCTCGTCTCCGCGACCTGCTCGACGCGGATGGCGGGACGGAAGGGCAGGCGCACGTCTACCGCGCAGCGCATGCCGAGCCCGCCCTTGGGGCCGTTGTCGTCGAAAAACGTGATCTTCGCCCGCACCGGAGTGAGCCTGATAGGCACGAGCGCCTCCGCAACCAGCTTCACCGCGCGGGCGCGCAGCGCCTTGTTCCTCTCCACTCCCTGGATGTCGATAGCCATGGCCCGTCCTCTCGGAGGCTTCGAGCCTCTCTCGCTGGGTCAGGAGCAACGGGGATGCCAGGTGTCACAGTCAAAAGATTCCGGCGGTTTGGTCGGGGCCCCGGGGGTTCAGCATCCCTTGGAGTGGGGCCGTCACGCCCCAATGATACCCGTGATTGGCCGGTCGGGGCAGGGTCGGGGCCTGGTCGACCACGCGCATCGATGGGGGCGCGCTGGGCTAGAATCATGCGCCGTGGGAGACACGCAGTATCCGGGCGACCTCGAGCGTGACATCATCCTCAACGACGGAGCGCGTCTTCGCCTTCGCCCCATCCGCCCCGAGGATGCATCGCGACTCATCGACTTCTATGACCGCCTCAGCCAGCACACTGCCTACCAGCGCTTCTTCACGATCATGAAACGTCTGCCACCGGACTGGGCACGACTCTTGGCCACCGTCGACTACCAGCGCAGACTGGCCATCGTGGCGGAAACCGGGCCTGCCACCGCGCCCGAACTGGTGGCGGTGGCTCGTTACGAGCCCACCGACGAGCCGGAAACGGCGGAGGTTGCCTTCGTCGTCCAGGACGGCTTCCAGGGGCGCGGGCTCGGCGTGCTTCTCCTGCACCACCTTCTCGACGCCGGGCACGCGCGGGGCATCCGCCGCTTTCGCGCCTACGTGCTCGCCGACAACGCACGCATGCTCGATCTCATCGCTCGCTTTACCAGCATCCGCGAGCGAAGCCTCGATGCCGGCGTGGCGAGCATTCTCTTCGAGCGCCGCGCCGGGGATGATTGACTTGGATCCGCCTCCGGCTTAGGGTGCGGCGTGGGAGGGAGCCCCATGCGATTTTCCATTCAGAACCTCTTGTCCCTGCGCGATGGCCAGAGCCACGCGCACGTGTACGCCAATACGCTGGACGAGTGCAGGTTCGCCGAGGAGCTGGGCTTTCACACAGTCTGGCTGGCCGAGCATCATTTCTCCGTCTACGGCATCGCGCCGTCGCTGCCTGTCCTCGCCGCGGCCGTGGCGCGGGAGACCCGGCGCGTGCGCATCGGGACGGCCGTGGTCATCGCCCCCTTTGCCCACCCCGTACGCATCGCCGAGGAATGGGCGATGGTGGACATCCTCTCCAACGGGCGGCTCGAGTTCGGCCTCGGGCGCGGCTATCAGCCCGCGGAGTTCCGCGGCCTCTCCATCTCGATGGAGAAGACGCGCGAGCGCTTCGACGAAAGCCTCGAGGTGATCCGCCGCGCGTGGACTCAGGAGCGCTGCTCCTTCGAGGGCGAGTTCTTCCAGGTGCGCGATCTCTGTGTGCTCCCCAAGCCGGTGCAGAAGCCGCACCCGCCGCTCTGGACCGCCGCGGTCTCCCCCGACACCTACACCCTCGCCGGGAAACGCGGGCTCAAGATCCTGACCTCGCCCGCTTTCACGCCCTTCGACATCCTGCGCAGGAATTACGACGCCTACCGCGAGGCGTGGCGCGAGTCGCAGGGTACGGATCAGGGCGCGGACATCTGCCTCAACAAGATCATCCACGTGGCGGAGTCGTCGAAGCAGGCGCGCGACGACCTGCGCGAGCCCATCCGGTGGTTCTTCCAGACGCAGGCCGGACTCATCGCGGACGAGAGCGGCATTCCCCCCGAGCAGTACAAGTTCTACCGGCGCGTCCGTGAGAACCTGCTCTCGCTCAGCGAGGACAAGGCGCTCGAACAGGCGGCCATCGCCGGGGACCCCGAGGAGGTTGCCGACAAGATCCGCCAGCACCAGGAGGCGCTCGGCATCGACTTCATGATGGGCGCCTTTTCGCGCGGCGGCCTCTCCCACGAGAAGGTGCGCCGGTCGTTGAAGCTTTTCGGCGAAAAGGTGATGCCCCGCTTCGCCTAGCCTCGGTCCGGCGCGGACCAGAAGCGCTCGAGCTCGGCCGCGACCTCGGCGGGGCGCTCGAGCGGCCACCAGTGCGAGCAGCCGGGGAACGAGACGAAGCGCGCGCGGGTCTTCTCAGCGAGCCGCGCGCCGAATTCGACGGACGCGAACGGATCCTTCTCGCCCCACAGGACGAGGCCCGGCGCCGACACGCGCCGCAGATCGTCTTCCCACTCCGACCCGGCGTGCACGGCCGATCGGTACAGAGCGAGGATGGACTGCTTCATGGGGGCGTCGAGCCTGGCCCCCGCTTTCGCCGCGTCCGCGGCCGGCACCCCCACCGCGACCAGCGCGGCCTCCATCGTCTCCGCGGTCGTATCCGCCATCACCTTCTCGCCCTTCCCGGGAGTCTGCCAGGCCTGCGCGGCCTGATGCCACACGTATTCCCGGTCGAGCGGCGCCGCTCCCGCCGCCCAGCTCCGTACCACACCCGGCCGCACCGACACGGCGCGCACCACGAGGAGACCGCCCCAGTCGTGCCCCACGAGATCGATGGGCGGCGCGAGGGCGGCCAGTTCGGCGAGGAGCCAGTCGATATAGGCTTCCTTGGTCGCGCGGAAGCCCGGCGGGAGCGGGCAGCCGAAGCCCGGCAGCGCGAGCGTGACCACGTCCTTGCGCTCGAGACGGGCGATGACCGCATCCCATACCTGCTGGGTATCCGGAACACCATGCACGAAAACCGCGGGCATGCCCTAGCTGCCCGAGCCGTACTTCTTCACGGCCTTGTCGATCGCGCCGCCGGCTCTGGCCAGGTCCTCGGGTCGCATCACCGGATGGATCTCGATGGCGGCGTTGAAGGCCAGGAACCACGGCTCGGCGATGGCGGGAATCTCGGATGCGTCCTGCATCTCGAGGAAGATGTAGCCGGCGCGCTGGCCGTCATGGTCCGTGAAATACACCGCCTCGGGCTTCAAATCGGCCAGGATCGACTGAATCGTCGTGCCGAGCTTGCCCGCTCTCGATGCCGCATTTCCCGCCTCCACCGGAATCGTGACCTTCAGCAGAAATCGCACGTGTCACCTCCAATAGGGATCGTTCAATTTCGCCCCGAGGCTATAGCTGCTCGCCGACCATCGGCGATAGAACCCGGGGCGGTGGCGCGAGTATACTCTGACGTATCCAAGGGTGGACATTGACGGTGCCGGGCGACAATCGTCAACATCCCGGTGTGACACACGGAGCGTGGAGCACAGAACGATGCCAACACGAGCCGTCCTGACCTACAGCGACTATGCGGCCCTGCCGGACGACGGGCGGCGCTACGAGCTGCATCGGGGCGAGCTGTCGGTGACCCCGGCGCCGGGCACCCGGCACCAGGGCGTCATCGTCGTCCTCACCGCGCTCTTGCACGACCATGTGAGCTCACGGGATCTTGGCAAGATCTTTGTCGCGCCGACGGACTGCATCCTGAGTGACGTCACGGTCCTGCAGCCGGATCTCCTTTACATCGCCACCGACCGGCTGTCGATCATCAGCGAGCGCGGCATCGAGGGGACGCCGACCCTGGTGATCGAGGTGCTCTCGCCGTCCACCGCCCATCTCGATCGCGATCGGAAGATGACACTGTACGCGGAGCACGGCGTGCCCTACTACTGGATCGTAGATCCTGAGAGTCGCTCGATCGAGGCCTACACGCTTGCCGGAGCAGAATATGCGCGCGCCGGTCGGGTCACCAGCGAGCCAGTCGCGCTCCCACCGTTCAGCGGCCTGTCGATCGCCCCCGCGTCAATCTGGGCCTGACGCTTCTCTCGCCAGCGCGGCACGCTGTCTCACTGTCGCGCTACTCGATCGTGATCGGATCACCACGGCGGATGGTGCCGCCCCGGGCGACGGCGGCATACACACCGACGTTGACACGGTTGTGCTGGGCCGCCGTGCGCAGGATGCCCGGATCCCCCGGAAGTTCCCCCTGCGCGAGGGTGGTCATCACGCACCGCCCGCAAAAACCAGTGATGCTCAGGCGCACTGCCGTCCCGACGGCGAGCGTGTGGCCCACCCAGGCATTCTCCGCAAAGCCCGTCTCGCCTGAGGCGAGCTGCACCACGATGTTCGGGCGAAACCGCCGGACCTCGAAACGCCCCTGCGGATAGAGCTCACGCAGGCGATCGAGGGTGGCCGTGGTCAAGAGATGGACCGTGGCGACGTCGAAGAATGTCCCCTCGGGCAGCGTGAAATCAGTGACCATGTCCCGGTGGTCGAGTCCCTCCATGTCCGGCCAGTACTCCTCGGCATTGACCGCCCCGCCTTGGGCAGCGCGAAACGTCACCTCGCGGGCGAGGGCCTTCGAGAGGGCCTGATCGAGATCACCCTGGTCACTCATGACGGTCGTGCCATCGGGAAGGGTGATGCGGATCGGAGGGAGCTTCGCGCCCGCGCGCACCGGCTCGGTGAAGGCGGCTCGGAAATCGAAGAGACGCGGCCACTTTCGCGGGTTCTTGGCAGTGGCCGCCTTCCCGTCGGCGCTATCGACGAGGGCGTACGCACGATCCCCGAGTAGCCCGCGTTCCGTGACCTCGGCGGCGTTCAACTCCTCACCCAACATGGACTTGACAGGATACCGCCACACCGAAACCAGCGAGCCAAGCCCGATCGCCGCCCCTGCCTTCGACATGCGTCACCCTCCTTCACCGCGACCCATCGTCTATGCGCGCCGTTCCCTCCACAGCCAGATCCCCAAAGCCCCAAGAACGACGAAGGCCAAGACGCTGACCCACAGGGGGATGTGTACGCCTCCTGCCTTCACCTCGATCCCCAAGAGGACACGGAGCAACTGGGCTAGGGCAATCAGCCAGAACACGATCGCACCTACCGGCGACGCCCGCATCTTCATTTCAGCGCTCTTCCTTGCCGATCCTCTCATCCCGATAACCCTCACGCTGAGCCGCGGCCGAGCCACGCGAAGATACCAAAGCCCGCAGCGATTTGGCCGGCGGAACTAGCGTGTGGTTAGGCGTGCTCGTGATGGACGACGTTGAAGCCTTCCTCCTCTGAGGGAGGCTGGAAATACTTGGTGATCGCTTCGAACTCTGCATCTGTTGTCCAGACGGTGCCCTGAGGAAAGTCCTTGCTTCGATCATTAAGTTGACGTCTGCCCAAGGCATCCGACGCGTCCACGAAATGCAGTTCAAGCTCGGCATTCGCGCCCTCGAACAACTGGCGAAACCAGGCGCGCTGCGCTTTTGTGTTGCCGGGAAAGTCGAGTACCACAGAGACACCTTCGACAATAGAGCACAAATGTGCGGCGCCAGAGCCTCGTTCAGTCGGGAGGAGAACTTGACGTATCCCGGTATGTCAGTGATCTCGCCAGGAAACAACCTATCGAGTAACTCGTCTTGCGCGAGAAGAATGGCATTTTCCCGCCGAGCTAACGTTCTTGCGAGAGTCAACTTGCCTGCGGCCATTTTGCCGCACAAGAAAATCAGTTTCGCTGGGGCACGCATTTTTGCTCGGTACGCCTAACGGTCACGTTGACCGGCCGCGCCGAGCGAAGGCGAGCCAGCGGTCCGGCCCGAACGTGTTATTGGGCAGCCGCCGATCACTGAATCACCTGATCCGCCTGCAGGAGCACCGACTGCGGAATCTGGAGCCCGAGTGCCTTCGCAGTCTTCATGTTGATGACGAACTCGAACTTCGTCGGCTGCTCGACGGGCAGGTTCGCGGGCTTGGCGCCCTTGAGGATCTTGTCGATGTACACGGCGGCGCGCCGACGCAGGTCAGACAGGCTCGAGCCGTAGGACATGAGCCCCCCTGCCTCCGCATTCTCCTTCAGTTGGTACATCGCGGGCAGCCGGCTCTTCGATGCAAAGGCGATGATCCGATCGATGTGACGCTGATGGACCGAGTCAGCTGTGATGAGCAGCGCGGAGGGGCGCTCCCGCACCATCGTGGCAAACGCGCGCTCCAACTCGTCGTCACTGCGCACTTCGAGGGCTTGGAGTGTCACGCTCAGGGATCGCGCTCCAGCCTGAACCTCGTTGAATTGGGATATCTGCGCGGGATTAGCCGGGTTCCAAAGGAAGGCTAGGCGAGACAGTTTCGGTACGGCCTCGTTGAGGAGCGCGACCCGTTTTGTCGCCAAACCCGCGCCAAGGTCCGTCAAGCCCGTGACGTTCCCGCCCCGGCCCCCGAGGCTTGAGACCAAGCCGCTGCTCAGCGGATCGCCAGTGAAGGCCATGACAATGGGGATCGTCGTTGTTGCCCGCTTGGCCGCGGACGTCGCAGGCGTGCCCTCGGTTACGATGATGTCCACTTTGAGCCGGACCAGCTCAGCCGCGAGATCGGACAATCGCTCGCTGCGTCCCTCGGACCGTCGATACTCGAGGACGATGTTCTTCCCTTCCACGTAACCGAGATCGCGAAGCCCTTGCCGCAATGGCTCCCAAAGCCCGGTGTTGCCCGTGGCGGCGAGGAGGCCGAGCCGGGGGATTGTCGCTGATGGCTGTGCGTCGATGACCAGGGGTGCGGCGAGCAGCAAAAGCGCCAAGGCGTTAGCCACAAGCTGCGCGACCATGAGCCTCACCACCGTTGCCTTGGATCGGGAGATCCCGCTTGATTCATGATTCTCGTGACAGGGCATGCCCGGGCTACCCAACGCTCAGGATCACCCGCGGGCCAGCCCGTCAGGTGCATCTTGGAGTTAGGCCGCATCAGATGTTCCCACCGACCAACGTCGAGCCCGACCATTGGCACTCCGGCGTGCGCTGCCCATTCCACCTCCCGCTGCACCCACCTCGACGAGCGCGCGCGGCGCGAATCGATGAGAATAAAATGTGAGGCGGAATAGACTGCCCGGCGGAGTTGATCCTCAAGGGGTTGACTTAGATCGAGGCTGTCAAAATCGATCCAAACGTTGTGGCCAGATCCGCGAAGATTCTGGTGGACCGATCGCACCACGCTTGAATCGGACCAGGAGTAGCTGATGAAGATCATTTTGGCGCCCGGCCAGGTCACGTGTGGGCAGCCAGGTAGCGCCCGCCCGCGGCGCCATCCACCACCCGGACGCCAGGAACATATGTCACCGCTTCAGCAACGTTCCAGTCGCCCGTCGAAGTCATTACTTGTGTGGACACTTGGACTACACATCCGCCATCGGCCTCCAGCGCCTTCGTGCTCCTCACCCACGTCGGAGTCGCGGCCTTGAAAAGGAGCCTCATTCGGTCAGGCTCCCCGACCACCTGGATCGGCCCTTCGACATCCTTGGTTTCCCTGACGATTCGCCCGGGCTTTGTCTTCAACGCATCAACGTACCGTTGCACGTCAATTCGGCCATATTCGCTGGGCGGATAGAATACCCAGGGCCGCGCCCATAAACACGCAAAGAAGGCGCCGGCTATCAAAAGCGGGAAGACCATGACAAAGCCAATGAGAGCTACTTGAATGCCTCCTGCAGTCTTCGAGGCGGCCACACCGAGAACGACCTCAGTCAGGGACACGAAGATTGAAATGACCCAGAGCGGGGTCATCTTCCTTCCAGCCGTTCGCTCACTTGGCATTTGCAATCCTTCCTGTATGTCTAACGACGGTTACGGACTGCATCGTGCCGAGGCGGGCTGGACACGTCACGCAGCTCCTGTAGTCACCTACTGAGTAGGTACCGCGGACGAGTGATGGTCTACGATCAACCAACGCCCGTCGCGATTCCGAAAGACAAAGCTGAACCGTGCTGGACGGGTAATCGAGTTACCGTCGCGATCCTCGGAAAACGTGGAGGTCCCGGTGTTGATTGCAATGTCGCCGTAGATCCGAATCCGCTGCTCACCGAGGACAGCCCTGTACGACGATGGAACGGTCTGGAGAATCTTGAAGTAGTCACGAACGGTGGCAGGGGTGTCACGGAGCGTGGAAGACCGCGTTCCCCACAACACCGCCTCTGCGTCATAGAGGGCAATCACTCGTTCCGCATCGTGGCTATTCATGCCATCAATCACTCTCGGTACGGGCATATGGCTCGGCCTCGCTCGCGCGAATCCGTGCTATGCAGGTCTGCATAATCGAGCAGACGGCGAGAAGTCGGCGTGCCGGAAGGAGAGCGTCGGTAGCCGACCATGCCGCGCTCCTACTTCTCGTTCGACAGCACCAAGGTCCCGGCTGCGGAGAGCATGCCACCCATACCGTTGACGAGCGAGACGTTGCACTTCGGCACCTGCCGCACGCCGCACTCGCCGCGAAGCTGTCGCGCCGCCTCGATGATGGGAAAGATGCCGTACATGCCCGAGTGCGTGTAGGACAGTCCCCCGCCGTTGGTGTTGATGGGCAGCGAGCCGCCCGGCGTGGACTTGCCGTTCTCGAAGAAACCCACACCCTCTCCCGATTTACAGAATCCCAGGGACTCCAGCATGATCGGCGGACCGGAGGTGAAGGCGTCGTAGAGCATGATGTGGTTGAAGTCCTTGTGGGTGACCCCCGCCATGCCGAAGGCCTTAGCGCCCGAGAGGCGCGTGGCCTCGCTGAAGGTCAGGTTCTTCATCTGCGTCAGGCTCACGTGTTCGGTGGCTTCCCCCGCCCCGCGCACGTAGACAGGCTTCTTCGCGCAGTCCTTGGCGCGGTCGGCCCGTGTGAGCACGACCGCCCCGCCCGCGTCGGTGACGAGACAGATATTCAGGAGATTGAAGGGGTAGCAGACCGGGCGCGAGTTGAGGACATCCGAGATCGTGATGGGCTCGCGGTTCTTCGCCTTGGGATTGAGGGCCGCCCACTGGCGGGTCGAGACGGCCACCTGCGCCCATTGCTCGAGGGTCGTCCCATGCTCGTGCATGTGGCGTGTCGTAACCATCCCGAACATGGTCGAGGCTCCCCCGAAGCCGAAGGGCGCCTCGTATTGGCCGGGGATGGCAGTGTCCCGCCGCGGCGTGACCCCCACCCCCGATCGGCCGGATTCGCCATGGCAGACCACCGCCACGTCGCAGAGTCCGTGGTGGAGGGCAACAAGGGCGTGACCCACCATGATGATGAAGGAGCAGCCGCCCACGGTGGTGCCGTCCACGTACCGCGGCACGATGCCGAGCGCCTCGCCGATGGTGGCGGGTGAATGCTGGCCCGCGGTAAAGATCCCGTCCACGTCGCTGATCTTGAGCCCGGCGTCCCGCACGGCATTCCTCACCGCTTCCACGTGCAGGGTCAGCTGGCTCTTGTGCGGCAGCGTGCCCAGCTCGTCGCTCTCGTCCACGCCCACGATGCAGACGGAGTTGCGGAGCTCTTTCATCGCGCACCTCCCGCGAGACGGAAGAGCGGCAGCGTGATCTCTTCGGTCTGCTTCTCGAAAACCACCTCGACGGGCATGTCGCAGCGGATCTTCTTGGGGTCGGGCTCAATGCCGATCAGATTGGACATCATGCGCGGGCCTTCCTCGAGCTCGATCATGGCGAGCACGAAGGGCGGCTTGACCTTGAAGGCCTTGTTGAAGCTCTGGTAGGCGACCTCGAAGGAATGGAGCTTGCCGCGGCCGCTCGCCTGAAACCACTCGATGTCGGAGGCATGGCAGTGCGGGCAGACGACGCGCGGATAGAAGAAGGCGCGGCGGCAGGCGCGGCAGCGGGGGAGCATGAGCTTCTGCTCGCGCAGGCCCTCCCAGTAGGGCTTGGCTTCGGGCGTGATGGGCTGGGGCAGCGGGCGCTCGAGTTCCATGGCTCTCCGTTCCGGTGCGAGGTTGGTGGCGGACCTCTCGGAGAGTAGACAGGACGGCCCGTGAAATCAAGCGCCGCCTGAACCGGGTGGCTTAGCGGACCTGCCAGCCGATGGGCGGCTCGCTCGCGGAATGGAGTGACCAGTTCCCCGTGGCGGCGCTCGAGCCGCCCGGACAAGAAGGCTCACAGGTAGTCGCGAGGACTCTCGCCTTCGAGCACTCAAGTAGGGGCGACCAGATAGATCTTCAGCTGTCTCCTCCGCTCGCGTTCCAGCCCCTCGCCGACCGCCGATAGCCGGGACAGTTGACGTAACGTCCGTCGGCGCACAGCGATGCCAGCTCGGCTTGGGCAGGCACCCGCACCCGTCCATTGGGCAGTCGGCAATAGACCGAAAGCGGGGCCGACGAGCCCCCGGCCCGCCGTGCAGATCGTGGCATCAGGTTCGGACAAGGCGTCTCGTCAAGGTCGATACAAAGTTTCATAGCGCGTCCTCCCTGGACCCACCTCGGGGTCCGTGAAAGTCACGATCGCTCCGGCCGCGGCCGGTCCTCTGGTACCAGAACGGCCTCGTGCCCTTGACCCTCTCGTCCTCGTATTCGGCCCCCGCCACCTGCCAGTCGCCGCATCCGCGGCACACGTCCGGCAGGTCCGACCAGCGGTGCTCGCGGTGGGGCTGCCGTACTGCCTCACCGAGGCGCCGCCACGCCTCACGGATCGTGAGCTCGCGGATATTGCCGACAGAAAAGCAGCCCTCGTAGTCGACGGCGCACGTGACGACGGCGCCGTCCTGGTGAATGGCCATGGTGTTGTTTCCCCATGGGCACCCAATTCGAAACGGCACCGTGTGATCGATGGTCTCCGTTCTCACCGTGCCAGCGGCGGTCCACTCGAGCATGGGCCGCACCTTCACCTCGGCGCCCCGCGCTTTCCAGTAGCAGCGAAACGCCTCGATCTCGTGAGCGTTCTCTTTCATGACGGAGAACTGCGCGATGATCACGGGATATTGCTGCCCGCTCTCTGCGCGCCGGCGACAGAGCTCCTCGACGGCCGGATACACGACGTCCCACGTGGCCTTCGCCCGCACTCGCTCAAAGGTTTCCCGCGTCAGACCGTCGAGGCTCAGGATGAACCGCCGCAGGGAGGAGCTCAGCACCTTGTCGATATTGCCCTTCCGGCCGAGCAGGGTGCCGTTGGAATTCAGGACCAGGTTCCCGCATCCGCACTCCGCCGCATGGTCGAGCCGGTCCCACAGTTCGTCGCCAAGGACCAGCGCCTCGCCGTAAAACGTCGGCCAGAGCTCACAGTCCGGGGCGTCCCGCCCGACTTCTTCGACGATCTTGTCCCAGAGCTCGCGGGTCATGTGCCGCTGTCCGCGGATCATCTCGCGGTGCGAGCAATGAATGCACTCGAGGTTGCAGTAGGACGTATTTTCGACGACGAGCTGGGGCGGGAAGGCATGCTCAACAAGCGCGCCCTCGATCGCCCGAAGCTCGCGGACACGCTCCGGGTCCTGGAGGTGGCTGGTGAGTCGCGTGACCGGCGCCAAGCCTGGCCCTCCGTGTTTCAGTCGCCCCATGCCGCGCGCGGTCGCTCGAGCGCCGCCTCGGCATGCGATGGAAGCCTCCCGGCCCTGATCGTCCGGGATGGCCGCGAACCTTCAGCCGAACGATTGTTCGGTTGGCGGTCAGGCTAGGCGCTTCGGTCGGGCTTGGGAATCCGGCGGGCGCCTCATTTATCTAGTGCGAACGACCTACCGGACGGCCGCGGAGGCTCAGTAGGGCCGGCTCTCGCGGCCCATCAGCTCGCGCGCGATGATGGTCTTCATCACTTCCGCCGTGCCGTCGCCGATCTCGAGCCCGATGACGTCGCGCATGCGCTGCTCGAATGGCAGCTCGTCGGTGTAGCCGTAGTGGCCGTGGAAGAGCAGACACTGGTGGATGGTCTCCACGGCCAGCTTCGGCCCCCACCATTTGGTCATCGCCGCTTCCTTGCTGTGGCGCTGGCCTCCGTCGGCGAGCCAGAGGGTGCGATAGCAGAGCCAGCGGCAGGCGTCGATATGCGTCGCCGCTTCGGCGAGCCTGAACGACACGCCCTCGAAGGTCGCGAGCGGCTTGCCGAAAGCGCGGCGCTCCTTGACGTAGTTCATGGTCTCTTCCAGGGAGATCTGCGCGACGCCCAAGCAGGCCAGCGCGATGCCGACGCGGTTGTAGTCGAAGCCCTTCATGACCTGGTAGAAGCCGTGCCCCTCGTCGCCCAACCGATGGGAGAGAGGGATGCGCACATGATCGAAGGAGAGCACGGCGCGCCCGACGGAGTGCGAGCCCATGTCCCGGAGGGGGCTCCGCGAGACGCCGGGGAGCCCGAGCGGCACGAGGAAGGCCGTCACGCCCTTGGCTCCGCCCGTGCCGGTACGGGCGAAGAGCACGGCGGATTGGGCGACCATGGCCAGGCTGATGCCCGACTTCTCGCCGGTGATCAGGTAGCTCTCGCCGTCACGCTCGGCGCGGCAGGCGAGGTGGGCGGCGTCCGAGCCCACGCCGGGCTCGGTCAGCGCGAGCGCGATGATCTCCTCGCCCCGAGCGGTGGGCGGCAGCCACCGGGTCTTGACCTCCTCGGTGCCGCTCGCCCCCACGATCTCGCCGGCCAGCCCCGCGAGCTGTATCCCATACGTGCACCCGAAGTCCCCGCGCGCGACCTCCTCCATCGCGAGCCCGAAGGTCATGAAGTCGGACTCCTGGCCCCCGTAGGCGGCCGGGATACGAAGCCCGAGCAATCCCAGCTCGCCCATCTGGCGCCAGGCCGGCCACGGAAAGTCGCCGGTTCTGTCCCACTCGCGCGATCGCGGGGCGAGCTCCTTGCGCGCGAAAGCGCGAAGCGTCTTGACCAGCTCGTCCTGCTCGGCACTGAGTGCGAAATCCATGGGCTCCTCGATCCCTACGGCGCGTTGAAGACGGGCTTGCGCTTCTCGGCAAAGGCACGAAGCCCCTCCGCCGCCTCGCTCGAGCGCATGTGGGCGGCGACCAGCGACAGCTCGAGCTCGAGCCCACTCACGAGATCGGCGTCGAAGGCCCGATTCACCAGCGCCTTGACGGTGCGCGCGGCCGAGCCGCTGCCCGCGGCGAGGGCGAGGGCCACTTCCTCCACGACGGCGCCAAGGGTGCCGGCGGGCGCGACGCGATTGACCAGGCCCCACTCGAGGGCCTGCGCCGCGCTGAGCCAGCCGCCGAGCAGCATCATCTCCTTGGCCCGCCGGGCCCCGATGAGGCGCGGCAGGCGCTGGCTGCCTCCCCCTCCCGCCACCAGGCCGAAATTTGCGTGCTGGTCACCGAGCCTCGCCGCCTCGTCGGCCACAACCAGGTCGGCCACCAGCGTCAGCTCGAGCCCTCCCGCCAGCGCCAATCCCTGTACGCCCGCCACCACCGGCACGGGCAGCGCCTCGACGCGATTGAAGACGCGGTGCCAGAGCCGCATGAAACGCGACCACTTCTCGGGATCAGGCGAGAGCTCGCGCACGGCCTTGAGGTCGGCCCCCGCGCAGAAGGCGCGGCCGTTGGCGGTCAGGGTGACCGCGCGCACAGACGCGTCGCTCTCCACCGCGGCGCAGACCCTGTCCAGATCCTCGAGCAGACCGGGGCTAATGGCGTTCAGCTGATCGGGCCGATTGAGGACGACGCGCGCGATGCCGTCCGTGGCCGCGTAGGCGACAGTACCGAGATCCATGGACTCTCCTCTAGGCCGGGGTAACGGCCCGGCGCCGGGTCACATCATGGTATACCCGCCGCTCACGGACAGGGTCTGGCCCGTGATGAATCCCGCGGCGTCCGAGGCCAGGAAGAGGACGGCGCCCGTCACGTCTTCGGGCTTGCCGATCCGCCGCAGCGGATAGGCCTTGGCGATGCGCGCCTGCATCTCGGGCGTCCCCCACGCGCGATTCACTTCCGCCGCCCACATGCTCAGATCGCCGAACTCTTCCTCGGAGGCGGGCATGGTCATGCCGGGACAGACTACATTGAGACGGATGCCGTGGCGGCCCACCTCACGCGCGAGGCTCTTGGTCAGCGCGATCACGCCCGCCTTGCACGCGCCATAGACGGCTTCCCGGAACTCGCCCATACGCCCGGCGTCGGAGCCCATGCTCACGATGGCCCCGCCCTTGCGGGCGATCATGCCGTCGAGCACCGCGCGGGTGCAGTTGATCATGCCCCACAGATTGAGCTGGACCTCCTTCTCCCACTCCGTGCGCTCCTTCTCGACGAAAAGGCGGTCGAGCGTCCAGCCCACGTTGTTGACGAGCACGTCCACGCGGCCGGTGCGTGCCTCGACATCGCGGACGGTGGCGAGCACGGAATCCCACTTGGTCACGTCGGTGGGGACGACCACCGCCGAGGCCGCCCCGGCCTTTCGCGCTTCCCCCGCCGCCTTCTCGCCCTGCCCCGGGTCGATCTCGGCGATGGTGACGTGGGCGCCCTCGCGGGCAAAGGCCAGCGAGATCGCTCGTCCGATATTCGATCCGCCGCCCGTCACCATGACGCTCTTGCCCTTGAGGTTCAGCTCCATGCGTTCGGTCCTCGCTCTGGTAAATGTGTGCGTCGAGCCCGTCTACCACGCGGTCGTCTGGCCACCGTCAAGATACACGGTCTGCCCGGTCATGAAGTCGGAGGCGGGGGAGGCCATGTAGACGGCGAGGGCGGCCGCTTCCGCGGGCTCCCCGATGCGCCGCGCGGGAATCTTCGAGAGAAACCGCTCGCGCGTCTTCGCATCCGCCATGGCCGCCCGCGGGATGTCGGTGTTCATGTAGCCGGGGG
>WNGH01006605.1_pt1 | contig 24003 bp, 19 predicted proteins | sample 5400631 | NCBI WGS metagenome assembly WNGH01 (sample SAMN13153373, study PRJNA577476) | soil metagenome | isolation source: 115 cm soil or saprolite under Garry oak tree replicate 1 | place: USA:California | collected 2016-06-15
GTGCGGAGAAGTGTCAGCCGCGTGGAGATGAAAGAGGGGGAAACGTTGGTCATCAGCGGCCTGCTGGATCACCGGACCTTTAAGGACCTCACTAAGTTCCCATTCTTGGGAGACATCCCGATCCTGGGGATGTTGTTCCGCACTACGCGTTTTCGTAATCAGGACACAGAACTCATTTTTGTCATTACCCCACAGATCGTCAAAGCCTTACCGCCTGGACAGAAGCCGGCCCTCCCGGCCCCGCAAAAGTACGATGATCCAGACATACGCCAGGTCCCGCTTCCTACTCCCCCCCCACCGGCGCCTGGAGCTACTCCTTCTACAACTAGACAGGCTCCCGCAAGCGAGCCTGCTTCCGACGGAGGACCAACGATCCCGTGAGATTGGAAACCACTATGAAGCTCCCCGTTGTTTTAATCGGTGAAGATAACCTTGCGCTCGCCTCTTTACGCCAGCACCTGGCCAAGGAAATCAATTTCCAGCCAGACCCTGAGGTGCATAGTTTCGCTGAGGCAGCGGAGGTGGCGCGCAAGAAGACCGGTCCAGTGCTGGTCGTGGTTGATATCGGCCGGGATGCGGAACAGGCCTTTCGCGCAGCAGAAGACCTCAAGCGGAAGCTTCCCCAGATCCATCTGCTCATGACCTCGGCAGACAGCAGTCCGCAGACCATTTTGCGGGCGCTGCGCTCGGGAGCTGAAGAATTCTTCACTCAACCGCTCAATTGGCCCGATGTCTTGCAGTGTCTCGAGAGAATGCAGCAGAAGGTCGCCCTCCATCAAGCCAACGGCCGAGACCAGGGCTCCATTATCACCGTCTTTTCCAGCAAGGGTGGCGTCGGCTCCACTACGGTGGCGACCAACCTAGCGGTGGCCCTGGCAGCGGCAGAGCAGCAGTCGGTCTGTATCGTTGACCTGGTATTACAGTTTGGCGCCATTACCAGTTTCTTGAATCTGGATGCCTCCTATACCATTCTTGATCTGGTGAAGAACTTGCAACGGATTGATGCCCTGTTTCTCGAGGGCTCTTTGGTCAAACATGCGTCGGGAGTCCGGGTATTGGCTGAGCCGTTCCATGTGGAGGAAGCGAGCAGGATTACGCCCGCGGATATTGAGGCCACGTTGGACATCCTGGTCCAGTCTTTTGATTTTGTGGTGGTGGATACGCCTAAAGAGATTGACGAGATGGTCTTCCCGGCGCTCCAGAAGGCCCACCTCATTCTTTTCATCCTGGAAATGAATGTTCCCGCCCTCAAGAGTGCCAGCCGGGCCCTGGACTCATTTGAGCGGTTGGGCATTCATCCCCACAAGGTCCGGCTGGTTGCCAACCGGTACGTCGCCAGTAAGCTGATGAGCCTGGGGTCAGTGGAGAAGACCTTAGGAACCAAAGTGTTTTGGACGCTTCCCAACGATTACCCCACGGCCATTGCCGCCTTGAACCAGGGGGTGCCGCTTCTCGACATTAATCCGCGGTCCAAGCTGACGAAACAGTATCGGGGGCTGGCCGAGGCGATACGAGAGGAGCTGTCCGTTAGCGCCGACCAAGTGTCGGCGCGAGTAGGCAAGAAACTCGGATTTTTCAAGCGCTGGCTTTCTCTGCGCAGCGCCTCATAGAAAGAAAATACAATGAAAGACAGTACAATGAAAACCTTAACCCCCTTTGAATCCGCGCTCAAGGAAGTCGAAAAAACTAGAGGTGAAGAGAACGGCAAGCGTTCTCCCGGTGGGGAGCGTGCTTCTTCGGTTGACCCCCTCTTTCAGAACCTCAAGATACGCATCCATCGCAAGCTGATCGATACCATTGACCTCACCAAGCTCTCCACCCTAGAGATGGAGATGATCAAGGTCGAAATCCGGCGCATCTTGGAAGAGATGGTCATGGCGGAGTCGTTGCCCCTCAACCGCATCGACCGCGAACGGCTCGTCGCCGAGGTCCAGCATGAGGCCTTTGGCTTGGGCCCCATCGAATTTTTAATGAAGGATTCCACCATTGCCGACATCCTGGTGAATACTCACAGCCAGGTCTATGTGGAGCGCTACGGCAAGCTGGAAAAGACCGATATCCGCTTTCACGACGACGCCCACCTGCTGCAGATCATTGAAAGAATCGTCTCTCGGGTCGGACGCAGGATTGACGAGTCTTCGCCCATGGTCGATGCCCGCCTCCCTGACGGGTCGCGCGTGAATGCCATTATCCCCCCCCTCGCCCTGGACGGTCCCATCCTCTCCATCCGCCGGTTCGGCACCGACCCGCTCAGGATGAAGGACCTCATCCAATTGAACGCGGTCCCGGAGCAGGTTGCCGAGGTCATGGCCGCGTGTGTCAAAGCCCGGCTCAACATCGTGATCTCTGGAGGGACGGGCGCCGGGAAGACCACCATGCTCAACTGCTTGTCGAATGACATTCCGGAGAACGAGCGGATTGTGACTATCGAAGATTCGGCGGAGTTGAAGCTGCAGCAGGAACACGTCGTCCGCCTTGAAACCCGCCCGCCGAACATTGAAGGGAAGGGAACGGTCACGCAACGGGACCTGGTACGCAACGCGCTGCGCATGCGGCCGGACCGCATCGTCTTGGGTGAGGTCCGGGGCGGGGAAGCCCTCGATATGATGCAAGCGATGAACACCGGCCATGACGGCTCCATCAGCACGGTCCATGCGAACACCGCCCGGGATGCGCTGTCCCGCCTGGAAATCATGATGCTGATGTCCGGCGTGGCCCTGCCTGAACGCGCCTTGAGAGAACAGATCTCCTCGGCCCTGGATATCGTTATCCAACTGTCCCGCCTGAGTGACGGCAGCCGCCGGCTCATCGAATTCTGTGAAGTGACCGGCATGGAAGGGTCGGTGATCAGCACGCAGTTGATTTTCCGCTATGAGCAAAAGGGAGTCGAACAGGGGAAGGTGATCGGGGAATGTGTGGCGACGGGGGTGCGGCCGAGGTTTATGGATAAACTGGCCCAGCACGGATTGCACATTCCCCACTCCTATTTCACGCCCCAGGGATTGAAGAAAAGAGCGGTATGAGCCCAGCGCTGATTACCTTGTGCGCGCTCCTGGGATTGAAGAAAAGAGCCCTATGAGCCCAACACTGATTACGTTGTTTTCTTTCCTGGCCGCCATGAGCGTGGTCCTGGTGTTCGTCTTCGCGGGTTTGTCTGCCCAGAGCTCCCCCCAGGCCCGTATTCGCAGAAGGCTGCTGGCTATTAGCCAAAATCCGTATGCCTCACAGGGAGACATCCACGGGCTCCTGAAGGGCACTCAGTACAGCACGATCTCCTGGTTCGACCATTTCCTCGCCCGGCTGCAATTTACCCGTCCCCTCGACCTCCTTTTGCAAAGCGCCAATCTGGATCTCAGTGTAGGCGTGTTGCTCCTTTGTTCCCTTGCCAGCGGAGGCACCATCTTGCTCCTCGCCTCGGCCGTGTTCCAGCAGCCTTTTCCGCTGGCCTTCCTTGGCGGGGTTCTCGCTTCTGCAGTCCCCCTGCTCTATGTCCGCCATCTCGCGAGCAAGAGGCTGCGGCGTTTTTTGGAGCAGATGCCGGATGGTTTAGATATGATGAGCCAGGGCTTGCAAGCCGGACTGGGGCTGAGCCAGGCGCAGGTTTACGTGGCTAAGGAAGCCCCAGATCCCCTGGGGACCGAGTTTTCCATTTTTATGGAAGAACTGAACCTGGGCCTGCCTGTACGGGAGGCTATTGAGGGGTTTCAGCAGCGGATGCCCCTTCCGGAGATGCGCCTGTTCAGCACAGCACTGTTGGTGCAACGGGAAGTCGGGGGGAGCCTGGTAGAGTTGCTGACTACTCTGGCTGACGTGATCCGTGACCGTTTTCGCATTGAACGCGAGATTAAAACTTTGACTGCGCAGAATCGCATGGCGGCCTGGATCGTGTGTTGCGTGCCGCCCCTATTAGCCGGCGCTATGTCTTTTATGGACCCAATCACAATGCATGAGGTCGTAGCCCACCCTGTGGGACGGGGAATGCTGATTGCGGCTCTCGTTCTGGAGGTTCTTGGCATCCTGACTTTCCGCAGGCTCCTGCGCCTGCATATCTGAAGGGCATATGGAAATTTTCATAGCCATTGGCATCTTCGGTCTGGTGGGGGGCTTCCTCTTCCTGCTCCTCACTCCCAAAGCTGCCAGCCAGGAAGAAGTCGTCCAGAAGCGCATTACAGCCATTGGTACCACCATGGAAGGGGGGAGTGACCGGGTAACCCACCTTACTGCAGACGAAGACGAGGGTTTTTGGGACTACATGGCGAAGTTCTTTGTGGGGGAGAAAGAGCTGACAGGGAAGGATACCGTCGTGCATCGCCTCCTCCACCAGGCCGGGTATCCCGGGGAGCGGGCAGTCCGCACCTTCTGGGGGGTCCGCTTCTTCTTGGCGATCGCTGGTGCCGCTGCCGCCTTTTTCCTGACCGCGCTCTCGCTGGCCTCCCCCTTCAGGATGCTGCTTGGGGTTGCCGCGGGCGCCGCCGTGGCATACACCTTGCCCTTTTCTTATATTCGGCGGAAGTCGCGGTTCCGGATGCGGGACATCCAGGAAGCCTTCCCGGACACCCTTGACCTTCTTGTGACCTGCGTTGAGGCCGGCCTGGGGCTGGATGGCGCCTTGGTCCGGGTGGCCAACGAGCAGGCAGAGCAGAAGTTAGCCATCGGTGACGAATTCCAGTTGCTCAGTCGTGAAATACAGGCAGGAGTCACGCGCCGGGAGGCTCTCTCGCGTATGGCGAAGCGGCTTGAGCTTGAGGACTTGCGCAATCTGGCCGTCTTCTTGATCCAGACCGAAGAGTTGGGCGGCAGTATCGCGCGCTCCTTGAAAGTCTATGCCACTACGATGCGGCAAAAGCGGAGGCAGAGGGCGGAGGAAGCCGCCAGAAAAATGGTGATTAAGCTCCTCTTCCCGCTCGCCCTCTTTATTATGCCCTCGCTGCTCCTGGTGGTCTTGGGGCCGCCAGCCATCAACATTATGCGGATGTTTGGAAGTTTTACGGGGAAATAACCCAATGCCTGTGCTGAATTTGACCAGGAAGACCTGGCTGGCTACCACGGTGAGAAAAGCGGATCAGTTTCTTACCCGCCTCGTTGGCTTACTGCGGCGGAACAATCTGGGGCCTGAAGAAGCCCTGTGGCTGATTCCCAGTAAGGGTGTGCATACCATAGGAATGAAATTTCCTATCGATGTGATTTTCTTGGACCACACCAATAAGGTGGTCGCTACAGCTTGTGATCTCCCTCCCAATCGCATCTCGCGGGTCCGCCTAAAAACCCGCAGCATCTTGGAGCTACCGCGTGGCACCATTCAGAAATCCGCCACGGCAGTGGGAGATCAGTTGGAGATCTTATTAGCAGAATCCTCGCACATGGACGACCTGAAGGAAACCCTGCTCAATCGCATTGCCTAAAGCGTATTAGGTCTTCTCCTCTGAGGGCAGGAATTTCTCCAGCTTGCGATAGAGGGTGCGGAGGGAAATCCCCAGCAGAGCGGCAGCCCGAGCTTTGTCCCAGTTCGTCTTTTGCAGCGCCTCCTCAATCACATCCCGCTCTGCCTCATCTATCCGGTGAATGGTCCGCACCCCGATCTCCTCATGATGACTGGTGGCATACCGCTGCAAGTGCATCGGCAGATCACTCAACGTCACATACTCCCCATCTGCTACCATCACCGCACTCTCAATCGCATTCTTGAACTCCCTGGTGGCTAACACCAGCAGGTCCTCCACCCGCTCCCGCAACGGGGGCACGATCAACCGCGCACTGTTGAGCCGATAGTAGAGGTCCTCCCGAAACCCCTTCTCCACCATCGCCCGCTCTAGATCCTTATTGGTGGCCGCAATAATGCGCACATCGGCCGTCTTGGCTGTAGAGTCGCCCACCTTGTAAAACTCCCGGCTCTCCAAAAACCGCAGCAGCTTGAGTTGGGTGGCGGGCTGCAAGTCGCCAATCTCATCCAAAAACAAGGTGCCCCCTTCGGCCGCCTCAATCAAGCCTTTCTTATGCTTATCGGCGCCGGTGAAGGCACCTTTGACATAGCCAAAGAGTTCACTCTCGACCAGGGTGTCGGGGATGGCGGTAAGGTTGCAGGCCACCAGGGGTTTGTCGTGGCGGCTACTGTGGGCATGGATGTAGCGGGCCATGACCTCCTTGCCGGCGCCGGTCTCGCCGGTGACGAGCACGGTGATGTCGTAGTGGGCATAGCGTTGGGCCAGTTTGAGGACGGCCTGAAAGCTGGCACTCTCGCCCACCACCACGGGCGCCTGAGCAGGGGCATGCAGTGGCTCAGCCGTCGTGCCATCGGGGAGATGGGCGAGCAGTTGGGCCAAGGTGTGGGGGAAGCGGGGATGAAAGCTGACGCAGACTACATCCGCCGTGGCCTGTTGCAGCCGATACAGGAACTGTTCCCAGCCCGCGCCGGTACAGAGGGTAGCATCGAGGAAGATATATTTGAGCTGGTCGGCAGGCACTAGGGCGCGGGCACGTTCGGCCTCCTCCCAGTTGCGGCTCAGGAGGATAGCAAAGTCGCGATCTTCCAGCAGTTTTTGCACTGGACTGAAGGGCATGTTGGGTGAATGCACCAACAAGACCTGACATTTCCCCATGGCGCTTACCCTTCCACAGTAGCAGGCTTGACAATACGCAGGTTTTGCAGGGCAGCGTTCACCAGATTGTGGGTGAGCTGTGGAGGGATACCTTCATAATTGCACGCGGCAATGACATGTTCGATAATGAACCGCGGGTGAAAGGCTGCGCGCGGCGTGCCAGTCTCTGGGTAGAAAACGTTGAGGACGTAAGAGAGGATCTCAGGAACCTCTAGCTCATATAGCGCGCAGACTCTGCGGAAGATGGTCCTGTAGTCCTCTACCGAAGGCAGGTCCACCCGGAGTTTATAATGGACGCGGCGGAGAAACGCCCCATCCATAAGATCCTCGGGCGAGAGGTTGGTTGAGAAAACCACGAGTTCATCGAAGGGAAGGATAAACTTTTTACCCGAGTGTAGGGTCAGGAAATCGATCTTCCTTTCCAGAGGGATAATCCAGCGGTTCAGGAGCTCCTGCGGGCGCACAAGTTGGCGGCCGAAATCATCGATGACAAAGACTCCCCCTGCGGCTTTCATTTGCAAGGGCGCCTCATAATCATTCGAGAGGGGGTCGAGCTTGAGGTCGAGCGCTTCCAGGGTCAGCTCGCCTCCCGAGACGACGTCCGGTCTACGGCATCGCACCCACCGGGGATCAAACTCTGCTGGCTTGAGGGAGATCTGACTCGCATCCCACTCCTCTGACGGAAGGTTAGAAGGCACCTCTTCATGTACAGCCGGATCAAAGACCTTGATGAGGTGTCCGTCTACCTCGATACAGTAGGGAACATAGACCGTCTGCTGGAACGCCTGTCCGAGGGCTTCGGCGATGGAGGTTTTGCCGTTTCCGCTCGGACCGTACAGGAGGATTGGTTTGCTTGAGTTGATTGCCGGTCCAAGCTGCCGGATAATCCTCGGGGGCAAAACGAGATGAGAAAGGGCGCGGGACAGAACCTCGGAGTTGACCTTTTCGTTGGCCACGGTCTGTTTTTGTACCTGGCCCCCATACTGGGCCAGGGAGACCGGGGCAGGACCAACGTACCGTGACTGTTGTAAAGCCTCAAGTGCCCGTTCCCGTCCCATACTGGTAAGCGCGTGTCTCAGGATAGCAAAGTTGGAGTCGGTTGCCCCGCGTACCTCGACGAGTTTGTCTTTTCTGATAATTTCAAGTACTGCTTCTACAATACCTCGGGACAATCTAATATAATGGGCAATTTCAGGAATGGTCTGGCACCCTGAGGTATGCATGATCTTGAGCACAGCCCTGACGAGGAATGACGTATCCAGGCCGGTGTCACGGATAGTAGTGGGCACGGGTGGTGGTTCTTGTAGGAAGGCATCGAGCTTTTCTTGAGTAAGAAAACCGAGGGCAACAAGATTCTCTTCCAGGCGCCCTCCGGCCACTCTCCGGCGTGCTACAGCCGCCTTCAGTTGCTCCGCCTTGACCAGCTCTTTTGCAAGCAACATCTTCCCTAATGGCATATCAGACCGCCCTCCTCTACAGAGTTGTTTTTTCTCTCTTCAGACGCTGACGTTTCCTGTCAGGATTATCGACACAAGTGAATGAAAGTTTGTATGAGGCTCGTGCAAAGCCTTCCGTTTGAGGCCCTTACACAACAGGATTTTGGCAGAATCCGGATCAGCCTATCTCCCTTTCTGCCATGGTCCCAAATGAGTGCAAAAAATGGGCCTACCCCTCCTGACCGCTTTGCCAGGCAGAAGGCAAAAACCGTGTCGCTTTCACCCTTTAATTCCGTGCCTTGAGGGGGGGAATCTGGATATCGAAAGGACGAATGTGTCATTTCTGTCATTTTTGTCAAAAGTCGTGCCAGTTTTGGCAAGAGTACCGGCGGAAAGAGTATCTTTAAACGTATTTTAGTATAAAATAGTCCTCGCTCTAGATCGATGAGTTGTCATTCACGAGCCATGGTTGCCAAGAAAAGCGCCAGGGGCGGGGAGGATCACAGTGGGACTTCATACGCGCTTTCTCATACTGGCTTGTCTTGCGCTTGCCTGCGGTGGTTGTAGTCTAGGCGAGGGGTTGAGCGACAATGGCGCTCCCGTCGGGGTGACCGTGGCCCCGCCCTCTTACTACACTGCCTATTACAGTACCCAAAAGGCTAGATACCTGGGAGAAAAGTACGGTCGCCATCTGGACCAACTGATGGAGCAGGTCGTCGACAGTCCGGTGGGGAGGTTAGAGTTTGCCAATAACATTGTCTCAGTCAGCATGGGGTTTTTTACCCATTCGGCCAGTCAGGCCCCTGATGCGCGCTACCTTGAGGTCCTGCTCGGCATGCCAGATATTTTGCAGGAAAGTACGGACCTACGCGCGAAGGTCGAGCGGTTGTTCTCTCAATATGGCCGAGGGCTTCTCGCTATTCTGGCCAATGATATGGAGATCTACAACGATAAAGAGGTGGCGGGGTACGGCTTGAACTTTTCTTGGAGGAGCATTGCCCAGACTCCTGCCGGACCCCACATGACCCTGGAAGGGGCAGTGGTCTATGTTCCGAAGGAGGAAGCCCGTAGACTGGTGACTCAGCAGATCGAGCCGGAAGAGATCCTTGGTAAAGCGGTCATTTTCGCTAGACAGGGGGAGCATCCAGCCAAACTGGTCCGTCATCCCCCCTCAACACCTTCGCCAGAGGTGAGGGCTCCGACCCACCAACAGACTGCCGCAACCTCCCCCCAGGTTCTCACGAGTGTGATCAAGACCGACGTAGAAGAAAAGAAGGTCGAACCCCCGGTGGCGCCTTCGGCTCCACTGGCCAAGGCCCAGCACTCAGAGGCTGAGGCTCCGACTCACCAAGAGACCGCCGCAACCTCCCCCCAGGTTCCTACAAGCGAGATTGAGACCGAGGAGGAAGAAGAGAAGGCCGACCCCCCGGCGGCGCCTTCGGCTCCACTGGCCAAGGCCCAGCACTCAGAGGTTGAGGCTCCGACTCAGCCAGAGACCGCCGCAACCTCCCCCCAGGCTCCCACAAGTATGATCAAGACCGAGGTAGAAGAAAAGAAGGCCGACCCCCTGCAAGAGGGCCAAGGCGAAAGCGCAAAAGCGAAAGGGGCAGGCTCCACGCAAGCGAGACAGGACGGCCTGCCCCTGCAAGAGGGCCAAGGCGAAAGGGCAAAGGCGAAGGGGGAAGTAGCCACGCAAGCGAGACAGGACAGCCTGCGGCTGAAAGAGCAGGCGCCTGCGCCTCTGCTAGAAGCCCAACAGCCCCCCCAAGTCATGCGAGGATACCTCATCCAGCTTTCGTTCCTAGAGGGAACGGAGGCAGAACACTGGTCTGACCACTTCAGTGGAGAGGGATACTCCACCGCAATGAGCATGCTTGAGGAAGGTCGGTTCGTGCGACTTCGTATTGGCAGTTTTTTTTCCGTTGTCGAGGCAACAAACTTCCTTGAAGAGCTTCAGGCACAGGGGCTTCATGGTCTCGTGCTCCAAGTACCTGATTAATACCACCCCTAGCCTTCATACCCGCTGCGATTGGTCTTGTAGACGGTCACTGAGGATTTTCGCAATGTTTAAGAAAATCTTGGCGCCAATGCGCGGGTAGCGCTGCTGCATGTGGGAGAGGAAGCGCTCATTGACGGCGATCACCTCCACATCCTCGGCGGCAATGACATCGGCCGTGCGTTCGTGGTGACGGATCAGCCCCATCTCGCCAAAGACGTCGCCTCGCTTCAGCTTGCGTACATACTGAGGCTGAGCAGAAGAAGAGTTGATGAAGACGTCCGCCGTGCCTTTGATCAGCACGTACATCTCATTCCCCACCTCGCCCTGGCGAATGATGGGCTGCCCGCGCGGGAACGTTCTGAGTTCACCCATGAGCGTGACCATCTTCGCCTGTGAAGGCCGCAGCCCTTCAAACAGCCCGATCGTCTTGTGCGGGTCTTCGCCCAGCCTGAGGGAGAGGACATCCCACAGAGTGATAATGCGGGTGGTGGCCAGCAGAGCGGGCAGCAGCACCAGATCGTTCACAAAGGCTGCGGCCAGGGTGATGGCAGTGAGAAAGCCGAACTTTTGGATCGGCACAAAGTTGGAGAAAAGGAACATTAAGAAGCCTAACCCCAGGGCGGTCGAAGCATAGATGATGGGTTTCCCCACGGTCGAAACAGTCTGGAAGATCGCCCGCTCCTGATCGTGCGTGGCCTGGATCTCGGCGCTGAGGCGGGCTAGGTAGCGGATGGCGTCCTCGACCGCGATGCCGATAGCGATCGAGGCGATGATGCTGGTGCCGAGGTTCAGCGTCACCCCTGTCCAGCCCATGACGCCAAAGAAGATGAGGATAGCGAGCAGGTTGGGCAGCAGGGAGAGAAAGCCGACCTTAGCGGAGAGGAACATCAGCGACAGGACCACAAAGATCACAACCAGAGCAAAGCCCAAGCTTTTGACCTGGCCCCAGACGATGTCCTCCGTGGCTTCGTTGAGGAGAATGAGGCTGCCGGTCGGGCGCACCACCACCTCAGGGGGAAAGTGATCCTTGGCGTAGCGGCGGACCTCCTCAGCCGTGCGCACGATATCGCTGGAGCTGGTGAGCCGGGTGCGCACCAGGATATTGGCGGTGGAGAAGTCCGGGCTAACCACAGAAGAGAAGGTCTTCGGTGTGCCGCTGACAATTGCCATGACCGCTTTGAGTTGTTCTGGCCGCTCCCAAAAGGTTGTCAGCGGTGTGTTGGGGGCAACCGGCGGCGAGGGGGGCACTCCGCCTTCCTCTCCGAGGAGGGCTTCGTCTCCGGGGCCGCCGCTCTGGATCGCCCGATCGAGGAGTTCACAGTAGTCAACTAGAGAGACAGTCTGGTCAACACCAGGGCGGGTGGCAAGGTAGCGCTGCAGGCCTTTGATCCGCTCCAGAAGATCAAAGGTTGTTGCCCCCCCTTTCTTGCCGCTGTGCACCACCACGTAGAAGTTCTGCGTGCCGCCAATCTTCTCGCTGATCACCTCGTTCGCGCGGCGCACTGGCGAGTTCTTCTTGAAAAACTGCAGGAAGTTCGAGTCGGCGCGGATGCGGGCGATGCCTAAGAAGCAAGGAATAACCAAAAGTGCAGCCGCCACCATAATCGGCACTTGGTAGCGGCGGTCAAAGTGCCCCACCTTGGCGAGCAGGGTGGTGAGCCTGTCTGCCCCCTGCCTGGTCTTGGTGGACCGCGGCAGAGGCAGGAGGGCGAGGGCTGCGGGAATGAAGCTCAGAACAACCACAGTGACACTGGCAAACCCGACCGCGGCGTACAACCCCAGAGCACGGATGGTGCCGATGCGGTTGAGGAGCAAGGTGGCAAAGCCGACTATGGTGGTGAATGCTTCTTCCTCGTACTGCGCGATGACATAAATAGAGTACGTGCTGCCGATGACGATGATCAAGGAGGGCAGCACTAATGTACCAATGGTGATGGCCTCGCCGGTGAGAGCCATGAATCCCAGGGTCCACGCCACCCCACAAAGTACAGAGAGGAGTGGCAGGAGTACCCCCCGCAGGTTGCGAAAGCAGAAGCCCAGGACCCCCATGATGACGACACAGCTCAGCGGGGTGAACGTCCACAGGTCCTGCTGCATAAGTTTGAAGGAGTTGGCTTTAATACTCTGCATGCCGGTGAGGTAGAGTTTCTCCGGGCCCTGCTCGCGAGCGATGATCTCCTGGAGGTGCTCGTCCACCCGTTTATGTAAGAACTCATCATCGCTGAGGTTCTTGAAGTAGAGGATAACGGCCGCGACTTTCCCGTCTTGAGAAACGACGTTCAAGTAGATGGGGTTCTCCTTGATTTTGCGTCTGAGCGCCGTTAGGGCGGCCGGGTCAGTAGGGATCTGGGGAATCAACAAAGGCGGATCGACCACATTGGCAATCGGATCAGGGGCATTGGTGAGGCTCAGCACGCTTTGCACCCCATCGACCTTCTCTGCCTGGGCAGTGAGACGGCGAATCTTTTCCAGAGTGGCGGGGGTGTAGACGTTCTCGGTCACGAGACCGATGATGCCAATATCGTCGCTGCCAAAGAGGGCACGTATCTCGTCGTAGTACCGTTTGTTGGGATCATCCGTGGCGAGGAGATGCTCGGCCGAACTGTCGATGCGCAGGTGCCGGGCGTGATAGCCCAAAAAGCTGGTGAGCAGAAGAATGAACAAGAGGACGAGTCTTGGCCGATGGACGATCAGGGGATAGACCCGCTTCATAACTGCTCCCGGCCTGCGTGTGGAGAAGCAGGCGCAGCCCCGAGCAGCCTAGAGCGGTTCTTGGTTAAGATAGCAGGGCGAATGCGAGCTTCGCCCCTACAATGAGTGTGAGGACACATCCGACTGAGAACCGCTATATATATCAGGGAGGGGAGAAGAGCAAACGGTCAGCGGTTGCCGACCCATTGACTTTGCTCAGCAAGAGGGAGGAAAAGATTCTCTGACAAAAAGTCAGCACTGGGGGAGACGCATATGTCCGCACATCAGTATCAGGGCTCCTGGCAGGCATTCGAGGTACAGGTTAAACGCGACGTGAGAGTGCCGGCGCGGGATGGCATAGGGCTCGCCACCGACATCTACTTTCCGGCACTCCATAACGGGCTGGCACCCGGCTCTTTTCCTGTCCTGGTCGAGCGCACCCCTTACGATAAGGACGCCACTCGTTTTGTGTTACACGCTCGCTTCTTCGCCCGGCACGGCTATGTGGTGCTTGTGCAGGACGTGCGCGGCCGGGGCAATTCTGCAGGCGAGTGGTACCCCTTTGCCCACGAGGCGCCGGACGGCTACGACACCATCGAATGGGCCGCGGCTCAGCCCTGGGGCAACGGCAAGGTCGGCACTATGGGCACCTCCTACATGGCCGCGGTCCAGAGCGCGGCCGCCACGCTCAACCCGCCTCACCTCAAGGCGATGTTCGTCACCGAAGGGCCGTCAGACTACTACTCGTGCTCCATGCGGCAGAACGGCGCTCTGGAACAACGCTTCCTCATCTATGCCTTTCATATGGCCGTGACCAGTAAAGAAGCGCGCGCGAACCCGGCTCTGCGGGCGGCTCTGCTGGAGGCCCGCAATAATCTGGGCTGGTGGCTGGGTAAGCTGCCGCTCAAGAAAGGGGCCTCCCCGCTGCGCCTGCTGCCGAGTTACGAGCAGTGGGCGCTCGACCTGCAGATTCATGGTAACTATGACGAGTACTGGCAGCAGCGTGGCTATGCCATTCACGAATACTACGCCGAGCATGCTGATGTCCCGACCTTCTACTGCGGCGCCTGGTACGACTCGTACGCTCGCGCCACTGCCGAGAACTTCACCGCGCTGACGAAACTGAAGAAGAGCCCGCAAAAATTGCTGATGGGACCCTGGACCCATGGCGTGATGATGGACCAGGAGTACTCCGGGGATGTGACTTTCGGCCCGGATGCGGTCGATCATTACAATGGCCTGCGGCTGCGCTGGTTCGACTATTGGCTGAAGGATTTCGACACCGGCATCATGGACGAACCGCCGGTGAAGATCTTTGTCATGGGCGGTGGCAGCGGCAAGAAGACCTTCGATGTCTTGGGTCTAGCCGGCCGCCTGCATCACGGTGGTCACTGGCGGGCGGAGCCTGAGTGGCCGCTGGCACGCGCTCGCTCTACCCCTTATTACTTGCACGAGAATGGCGTCCTGTCGCCGGAGATGCCTAGGACCCCGTTCAGTTGCACGACCTATCGCTTCGACCCACGCGATCCAGTGCCAACGGTCGGCGGCTGTATCTCGGTAGGCTTCGAGTTCATGCCACCGGGTGGGTTTGATCAGCGCACCCGGACCGGCGCGTTCGCCCAGAAAGACTCGTTGCCCCTGGCTGCCCGGCAAGACGTGCTGGTCTTTACCACACCGCCGCTGGAGCGCGACCTCGAAGTGACCGGACCGATCACGGTCACGCTCTGGGCTTCCTCTTCGGCGCGCGACACTGACTTCACTGCCAAGCTGATTGACGTCTGCCCACCGAGCGCGGACTATCCTGAAGGCTATGCCCTGAATCTCAGCGACTCGATCATCCGCGCCCGCTACCGCAACTCGTGGACCACCCCGGCACTGCTGACTCCGGGCGAGGTCTCTCCGTTCACCCTCACCCTGTACCCAACCAGCAACCTGTTCGTGCGTGGCCATCAGATCCGACTTGACATCTCCTCGTCCAACTTCCCTCGCTTCGACGTGAACCCCAACACCGGCGGCGCGCTGGGCGAGCCGGGCGGGATGGTGGTGGCCGAAAACACCATCTACCATGACGCGGCGCATCCATCACATATTGTCTTTCCGGTTGTAGAAGGGTGAAGCACAAGTTCCCTCTCCCTGTGGAAGAGGGTCAGGATGAGGGAGCGCGCGGGAGCAGCACGGCGGGACAGACCCTCACCCCGGCCCTCTCCTGCAAAGCAGGAGAGGGAGAAGCAAGGCATAGCAGCAGGTTATCAGGAGACTTTGCATGAGAAGGAACTCTCCTACGGCAGTTGTCATCCTCGCTTTTCTTTTCCTCGGTCTCTTTGGCAACCTGCCCGCCTGGACCGACCTCAACTCCGGGGACACCCTCGGCCAAGCGAACTGGCAAGAGGCCAAGGGGCGGATGCCGGACCCGGTGCTCCGTCGCTTCCAGGACAGCAGCTACCAGGCAAAGGTCATTGCCCTTCCGGCCTCGCTGAGCTGGGGCAGCAAGTTCAAAGCCGCCTCAGCAGCAAACGCTGGCAAGTTTTCGGTTGACGCCAATGGCTCTTTGATCGACAACACCACACACACCTACCCTGCGTTCCTCTATGGCGACCCGTTTCCTCAGATTGACAGCAAAGACCCCCAGGCCGCAGCCAAAGTGATGTACAACTTCTCTTATACGCTCATGCAGGCTGACGACGCTGACCGCTTCAGCAACCTGCATAGAGTGACACCCTCAGCTTTAGACCACTACATCGAGTTTCAGGGACAGATTCTGTTTTATGGGTCTCGCTTCTCTGGCCCCATCGCTAACCCAGACGCCACACTGCGGAAGCTCATCATTGCTGGGGTCGCTCCGTATGAAGTCGTCGGAGTGGTGACCTTAGAATGGGTCTATCTCGATCCGGGGCAGTGGAATTCGCTGTGGACATTTATCCCGGCGCTCAAACGGGTGCGGCGGCTCAACGCTGCCAACGGCTCCGACAGCCTCTTCGGCTTGGACCTCGCCCACGACGACCCTTACCTCTTCTCCGGCAAAGTGCAGTACTTCACCTGGAAGCTCGTTGGTGTCCAAGAAGCGCTCGTGCCTTACACACTGCCCAACCCCAAACTCCTGCGCCCGGCAAAGCGAGGCTACCTACTGGAGAACCCTACAGACTTCCTCACCATGGGCTGGGAGAAAGAGGGCTGGAAAGGGAAGGCTTGGTGGCCGACTAATTATAGCCTTGTCAAAAGGCCCGTGTGGGTAGTCGAGGCCACAGCCAAAGATGCGCAGTACGCCTACAGCCGCCAGGTGCTGTGGATCGATAGAGAGCTGTACGTGGGGTACTACAAAGAAGCTTACGACAAAGACGGGCGGCTCTGGCGCATGCTGCTCAATTCCGTTTCGCTAGGGCAAACGGCCCAAGGAGATTTCTCCGTCGCTCAGCCGGACTTTACCCTGTCGGTGGACGAGCAACGGAATTACGCCACGGTAGAACTACCCCTCAAACAGGGGCAGCAACTCTCCTTTGGGGTCGGCCTGCCAGAGGAAATTTTTACGCAGTCAGAGCTGATGAAACGAGGGAAGTAAAAGAATGACAAGTGAAAGAGTTAGAGATTCTTCACTCTTAATTCTTCATTCTTAATTCTCTCGCGTTGCAGTTCGTCCTGCAGAAGGTCGAGGAGGAAACTGGAGATATTGAAAAAGATCCTGGCGGCAATGCGCGGGTAGCGCCAGAGCCGGGTCAGAAAGCGCTCATCCATGGCCAGCACCTCTACGTCCTCAAGGGCGACCACGTCGGTCACCCGTTCCTCACTGCGGATGAGGTTCGTCACGCCAAACACGTCACCCCGCTTGAACTCCCACAACGGCCGGATCTGGCCAGCGGAGTTCACCCGCACCTCTGCCCTGCCGTTCAGCAGCACGAACATCTCAGTGCCCACCTCCCCACGACGGATAATGGCGTGTCCACGCGGGAAGGCCTTCAGCTCACCCATGAGCGCCACAATCTTGGCCTGGTAGGGGCGGAGGTCGGCAAAGATGCCAATGGTCTTATGGGGGTCTTTCCCCAGCTTGACATAGAGGAGATCCCACAGGGTGATGATCCGCGTCGTGGCCAGGAGAGCGGGCGTCAGCATGAGGTCGGCACCCAGCGAAACGAGCATGGTGACAGCCGACAGGTAGCCAAACTCCTGGATCGGCACGAGGGTAGAGAAACAGAGCGCGAAAAACCCCAGGACGAGCAGGACAGAGGCGTAGAAGGCAGGCTTGCCCACGGTGGAGAGCGTCCGCAAGAGGGCCTGTTCCTGATCAGGCGTGGTCCGCACTTCAGCGCTGAGCCGGTGCATAAGGTGGATCTCATTGTCAATGTTAATACCCAGGGCGATCGACGCAATGATGTTGGTGCTCAGGCTGAGCACGGCGCCAGTGGCGCCCATGAGGCCAAAGAAAACGAGAAGAGGAAAGAGGTTGGGGATCATAGCAATGATCCCCAACCGGATAGAGAGAAACATAGCCGACATGAGGACAAAAATGACACCCGTCGATAGTGCGAGGCTCTCTATCTGTCCGGTGACGATGTTCCCCCTTGTCCGAGTGTGAAGAATCAAAGTGCCGGTCGGATGAACCGTGAGCTCAGGGGGGAAAGTCTTCTGCGCGAACAAGCGGATTTTCTCGACGGTGGCGGCCACGTCGCTAGCACGGGAGAGAGTTGTTCGCACCAAGATGTTCGTCCGTGAGTAATCCGGGTGGTTGATCACGCCAGAGATATTATTGGCGTTCAAATAGATAAGCTGCATAACCCCGGCCAGTTGGGAAGGGTTTTCCCAGAAGGTCGTCTGTTCCTCAAGCGAAGAATTCGAGAGTCTCTTCTCCTCAGAAGGAATTTCCTGCAATCCTCTGTCCAGCATCTCGCAGTAATCAACAAAAGAAATAGTCTTCTCTACTCCGGGTAGAGAAGCAATGTAGAGTTGGAGGTTTTTAATCCTCCACAGCGTGTCCCATTTTTTGATGGCGTCCTTCTGTTCGCCATCAATCACCACATAAAAGGCGGTGCTGCCGGCCAGATGACGGTTGATGGCATCGGTGGCCTGGCGAATAGGATCAGTCTCGCGAAAGAAGGACTGAAAATTTGAGTCTACCTGGATCGAAAAGCTTAGCCAGGTACAGAGGACGGAAATGAGGAGACAGGCGACGATAATGCCGCCCCGGTGGCGGATGTCCACCCGAGTCACCCTTTGTAGCGCCGCGCTCAACACTGGAGAAAAGATTTCTTCTGCTCTGGTTGGCAAGGGCAAGAGAACCAGCAGCGCCGGGATGAGGACAAGCGAGAGCACAAACGCGACCGTGATGCCCACGGAAGCGTAAATGCCCATCTCGCGAATGCTGACGATGCTGTTGACCAGGAGTGAGAGGAAGCCCAGGATGGTGGTCAGGGCAGTGATGAAGGTGGGCGCGCTCGTTTTCTGCAGAGTCTCCAGTACCACCTCGCGTGCCGAACGGCCGGGCTGGGCCAGTTCGTAGTACTCGGCGACCACATGCAGGGAGTACATCGTGCCGAGCACCAGTAGCAGGGGAGGGAGGGCGATGCTGCCCAGGCTCAGGCGGCTGCCGGCGAGCACCATGATTCCCAGGGTCCAGGTCAGGCTGACTACCACGGTTAGGGTGGGGAGTAACACCCCTCGCAGAGAGCGAAAGCTCACGAACAGGATCACCACGATGAGGAACAGGGTCAACGGGACAAAACGGGTTAAGTCCTCTCGCATCGACTTTGCGAGGTGGGTCTTAAAGTAGGGGAGGCCGGTGTAGTAGAGCCGCTCGGGCCCACTTTCTTTGTCCACGATCGCCTGGATTGTTTCATTAATGCCTCGTCGCCTGAACTCCTCATCACTGAGACCGTCGAGGAAGGTAATGATAATGGCGGCAGCGTGGCCATCTGGAGAAACCAGGTTCTTCACATACACAGGGACGTCGTTCACCTGTTCTTTGAGTGCGTCCCACCCTACAGCCGTCCTCGGTATATCCGGAACGAGAAGGGCTTGTTCTTCCGCCACACTGGCGATGATGTCCTGGGCGTTGCTGAGGCTGACCACGCTCTTCACCTGGGGGATTTTTCTAATCTCTTCGGTGAGGCGTTTGATCTTCTGCAGTACCTCTGCAGTGTAGACGTTGTCAGTAATGAGGCCGATCACCCCGATCTCATCGCTGCCAAAGAGCTGGCGTACCTCGTTGTAGTAGTGCTTTTCTGGGTCTTCCTGGGGAAGGAGGCTGTCGACTGAGCTGTCCAGGCGGATATGCCGCGCATGATAGGCAAAAAAGCCGGTGAGCAAGAGGATGAGGAAAAGGACACTCTTAGGTTTGTAAACAATCAGATGATAGACTCGCTCCATAACCTTTTCGCCCTCTCCTGCTGTGGGAAAGAGGGGGCCACCCTAAGCAGTATATATTATCAGGGAGCGGAGGGAGAGAAAGGGGTTATAGCGATTTGTGAGGGTGTCGAATCGACACCCTCGGCTGCAATCCCCCCTCTAGCCGCAGGCAGCCAGGAACCGGCGGGGAGAGAGAATCTCTCCACCGGCGTGACGAGCGCGGTCGCGGAGCAAGCGATCGGCAGTGACCACGGTAACCGGGCGCTGGCCGCAGAGCGCCTTCACCTGTTCCACGATCCAGTCGTCGGCCGAGGGTGCGTAGACCATGTGAATCCGTAGGTCGTCGCTTACGACGGCACCCTGCCTCTGGTCCTGACCTGGCCGACGGTCGAAGACGACCCAGATCTCTGGATAGCGCGGATCGGCGAACCGCCCTACCCGTTCGATAAGACGGCGCTGTGCTGGCTCCTGCCACCAGCCAGCGCGGTCGCGCCCGAGCAGGACTCCGGCATGGAGCACATTGAATCCGTCGATAATGAGAAGAGTGGCCATGAACCTCTTTGACTAGCACGTTGTTGATTTCCTGTCCCTTCTGGTGATAAAGCCCTGGCAGGCTTTTCAGCGGAGGGTCTGATGTTGAAGACCGCGCTTTGTCGGCAACTGGGGATTGAATATCCAATTTTCTCTGTGGGCATGGGAGGCGGTATGGCCGGGCCGCAACTGGTGGCGGCTGTGTCCAATGCCGGCGCCTGTGGGGTGCTCGGTATGGGCGGGCTGCCCGCCCCGTACATCCGTCAGCAGATTCAACACCTACACACGCTCACTGACAAGCCGTTCGGGGTGAATATCCTCCTGCCACTTCTGCAGGAAGGGCAGATCGAAGCCTGTCTCGACGAGAAGGTTCCCATCCTCGTTCTCTTCTGGGGCGATCCCAAGCTCTATGTCGAGGAGGCCCACCGCCATGGCACAAAAGTCTTTGTACAGGTAGGGTCAGTCGAGGAAGCCAGGGCCGCGGCCGAAGCTGGAGTAGACGCGATCATCGCGCAAGGGGTCGAGGCCGGCGGGCATGTGAAAAGCACAACCTCGCTCACGACCATCGTGCCCGCGGTGGTTGAGGCGGTGAAGCCCCTGCCGGTCATCGCTGCGGGAGGAATTGCCAATGGCAGAGGTGTGGTAGCAGCGCTCAGCCTAGGCGCGCAGGCAGTATCCATGGGAACCCGCTTTCTCTGCAGCGAGGAGACCAGCGTGATCCGTGCATATAAAGAACGGGTGGTGAAGAGCAAAGCCGAAGACACGGTCTATACCTTGCTCTTCGATATAGGCTGGCCTGAGGCGGCCCATCGCGTCCTGCGTAATAAGGCGGTCGAGGAGTGGGAGGCCGCCGGCCGGCCGGCCAGCGGGCAGCGTCCAGGCGAGGGGAGCGTCATTGGCACCATGCCCCTCGCAGGGACCACGGTGGCAGCGGTGAGATACGGAGTCTTCCCACCCATGCCTGGCTTCACCGGTGACATGGAGTATACCGCACTCTACGCGGGCGAGTCGTGTAGCTTGGTGAACGACATCAAACCCGCAGCCCAGATCGTGCGCGACATCGTGCGAGAGGCGCAAGAGGTCATTGAAAAGCTGAGGCTTGAGGCTTGAAGCTAGAGACTAGAGACTTGCGACAGAGATAGGGACAGAGACAGAGAAGGGCGGAGCGGTCTCTGTCCCTATCTCTGTCTCTGTTTGCCACCGACGCGCCGTTTGTTATTGACCAGGAGTATGTTGCCCGTTAGCGTAAGGGAGGCGGCATGAAGGAATCGTTTATTGTGCTACTGTGGTGGTTGTTGTTTGGTGGGTCGCATATCGCCCTGTCCTCCCCGCGCCTACGCCCCAGGCTGGTGGCACGTTTGGGGGAGCGTCCCTTTCAAGGGTTCTACTCCTTGGTCGCTTTTGCCACCCTGGTCCCGCTGTTTGGCTACTATTTTCGTCACAAGCATGCTGGCCCGCAGTTATGGAGGACGTTTGGCCCCTATCTGCTCGCTCGGGACCTGAACCTGATCTTCATGGCGCTGGCTTTCGTGCTGCTCATCAGCGGGTTGATATCCAGACCGCCTAGTGCCATGCTGAGCAGCAGCACACCGGAACCCTATGGGCTCACCCGTATCACTCGTCACCCAACCTTCGCCGCCTTCTTCCTCTTCGGCTTAGCCCACTGCCTGGTGAATGGCTCTCTCGGTGATCTGATCTTCTTTGGTGGGTTCGCCGTATTCGCCTGGATCGGAGCCTACCATCAGGATACGCGCAAGGTCGTGGATGTGCCGGGTTATGCCGAGTTTAAGGCGGCGACGTCGTTTCTCCCTTTTGCCGCGATTATCAATAAAAAACAGCCGCTCAACCTGAGTGAGCTGCGCTGGGGGGTCGTACTGGTTGCTCTGGTCGTGTTCTATGTGGTGCGCGCGTACCACCCCAGTCTCTTTGGGGGAGTGCTGATGACGCTGTAAAAGTGTAAGAAGAGAAGGGAATGAGTGCGGAAACCTTACAGTACGCCTGGGAGTGGTTGCTCAGTCTGTCGAAACTCCAGTTGATCCTGCTGGGCGGAGCCATCTCTTTGTTGGTAGCGGTCAGCAAGGTGATACGCTTTCTCTTCCTCTTGGGCCTCTTGGTCGTCTTCCTGACTGCGTTGCTGCCCGAGCTTACCAAACGCTACGAGCACAGCCCGCTGCCGATAATCGTCAAAGAGCTTGTCCACAAAGGTGCTGAAGCCACAAAGGATCAAGTGCCGACACAGCAAGAATCTGGAGAGTAAGCATTGAACCCTCGGCGGTCAGCTATCGGCTTCTGTCAGGAGGGAGTATGAAGGCAAGCAAAGACACCCCGTTGTCTGGCAGTATGGCCCAGCACGCCAAGGGTGGGGTCGATATCGTTGACCCTCGCGAGCACATCAGGCGCTACGTCTACTCCAATGTCTACGAGATCGGCGCCCGAGCCAAACCGTACGAGAAGCTGGCTGTAGCCAAGAACGGGCCCTATGTGATCGAGTGTATGGTGGCCGAGGGTGCCATGCCCAAGTGGCGCCTGCAGCCGCACGATGAGTTTCTCCTCTGCCTGGAAGGAGAAGTGCGGATCGATTTCATCGAACCCCGTACCGAGTTACCTGCCGGTAGCCACGCCGAAGTGCCCGGCGAGGCGATGGGCTATATCATCGTGCGCGAGGGCAACCTGTGTCTGCTGCCGCAAGGGATGGCCTATAAGCTGAGTGCCCCGCGCCGCTCCCTGTTGCTCCAGCAGGCCAAACAGAGCGAGGACACCGTGTTTGCCTGGGAGGAGATTTGCGAGGGGTGGAAATAAGGGGCAGGGCGTCTAGGGTCTAGCGTCTAGGGTCTAGCGTCTAGGGTCTGGAGTCAGCAATAAGGACAAGGAGGCAGACTATGGACACCTACAAAGAGTTCCGGCTCGGCGGCTTCCGTTTCACCCGCGACGACTATTTTGCCCACGTCTACTTCCCGACCGAGGCCGGCAAGCCGATGGAACATAAGATAGACATCGACGCCTTCCTCAGACCCCTGCAGCGCGACATCGCCTGGGGGTTCTTCTACGGCATGGTCAAATTCGACGACGTCTTCGGCACCATCAACCATTACGGCACGGTTGAGGTCTTCGGTGGCAAATATCACAAGACCCTGCGCGAGACTGGCCTCTGGCATGCCGAGGAACTCAAGCGTGATGAGGTCGAGCGGGTCTTCACCCAGATACTGGAGGATTGGATACCCGTGGACTTTGACCCCTTCGCTCGGCGGTCGGTCCCAAACGCGCCGGCAACCCGGCGGCGATCCACCGCAGGCGGGTCGTCACCACGCGCATGATCAAACAGGAAGATCGTCAGGAGCCAGAGTTCCCGATCAACGATGCGTTCAAGGGGTTGCAGTTCCAGCATGGCGAGATGCACATTAAGCGGGGCCACGAGAGCAAGTTTGGCCTAGTGAACCTGTACGAATACCTGGCGCGCTCGGATGTCACCTGGAACCCGTCGATCGTGTCAGTGCTGGAGCACAGCCTCTTTTGCCCGACTACCGAGGAGCATAAGCTGCCGGTTAAACACGGCAACGACCGGGTCGAGTGGTTCATGCAGTTGAACGGCCAGATTGACTGGGAGGTGTGCGACCAGAACACTGGCGAGCTCAAAGCCTACGTGCGCATGCGTCCTGGCGACGTGTGCGCCATGCCCGCGGACATCCAGCACCAAGGGTTTGCGCCCGAGCGGTCGATGCTGCTGGTGTGGGAGAACGCCGACCCCAAGATGCCGGAGAAGATTCGCAGCGGCGCGGTCCCCGGTGACCCAGACAAGATGGTGACGATGAAGTGAGTCTAGGGTCTAGGGTCTGGGGTCTGCGGATCGCGGATTGTCGATCGAGCATTGAGGATTTCTTATTCCGCAATCCGCATTCCGCAATCCGCATTCCGCAATATGCATGATACTTCACTCAGCGCCAAGCCGCAGGACGCACTCGCGGCCGCTCTGCACCGCCATTTTGGCTTCGACCGCTTTCGTCCCGGGCAGCGTGAGGTGATCGAGACGGTGCTGGCTGGCCGCTCGACCGTGGCGATCCTGCCTACCGGCGGTGGCAAGTCCTTGTGTTATCAGCTCCCGGCACTGCTGAGCGATGGGGTGACAGTCGTCGTCTCCCCGCTCATCGCCCTCATGAAAGATCAGGTCGATCAACTCCATGCCCGCGGCATCCTCCACTCTACCCAGATCAACTCTAGCCTCTCACGAGCCGAGATCGAGCAGCGCCTGCAGACGCTGGTTGAGCAACGACTCAAACTCCTGTATGTCGCGCCCGAGCGCTTTGCCGCGCCCGGGTTTGTTGAGCTACTCAAACGGGTGCAGGTGAGCCTGTTCGTGGTGGACGAGGCGCACTGCGTGAGCCACTGGGGCCATGACTTCCGTCCCGACTATCTGCACTTG
>WNGH01001197.1_pt1 | contig 23999 bp, 26 predicted proteins | sample 5400631 | NCBI WGS metagenome assembly WNGH01 (sample SAMN13153373, study PRJNA577476) | soil metagenome | isolation source: 115 cm soil or saprolite under Garry oak tree replicate 1 | place: USA:California | collected 2016-06-15
TGGAAGGTGCCGACGCCGTGGAGCGCGCCCTACGACGCCGTGGCCGGCAAGAACGGCGAGGCCTGGACGGGGTCGATGCTGACCGACCGCGTGTCGCGCCTGGAGATCTGGAGCGGCCGGTACACCGAATACATGCTGCCGCGCCCGACCAACATCCGCCGCGTCTATCTCGACGATTCAAAGAGCCCCGGCACGCTCTGGGTCGGCAGCAACCACGGCGCGTCTATAGTCAAGGTCGAACCGCTCGACTAGTTTCGTGAGAACACGAACGAGGGAACCCCGACCCGCGCAACCCGCACGCAAAATGAGGCCCGAGCCCACCGTCGCCGCAATCGTGCGCGACCAGACGGGCGCTGCGTGGTCGCGCGCGCGGGACCTGTGCACCGAAGGGCGCGTGACGGTGAACGGCGAGCGGTGCCTCGACTCGGCCTTGCGCGTTGCTCCCGGCGCAGTGGTGGTCGTCGACGAGCGCGCGCCGAAGCTCCGTGCCGGCGCCCTGCCCGAGAGCGCGATCGCGTTCTTCGACCGCGACGTGGTCGTCGTCGACAAGCCCGCCGGAATGCTGAGCATCGCCTACGAGCCGGGCGACAAGGACACGCTCGTCGATTGCACGCGAATTTTGCTGCGGCGAGTGGGCGGACGCCGCTTCGAACCCCGGCTCGGCGTGGTTCACCGGCTCGACAAGGAGACGAGCGGCTTGATGGTATTCGCGCGCACCTTGGATGCGAAGCGCATCCTGGACATACAGTTCCGCGCGCACGACATCGAGCGCGTCTATCATGCGATCGCGCACGGCACGGTCGCTGCGAAGCGCATCGAAACTCATCTCATCACGGATCGCGGCGACGGAATCCGCGGCTCCTATGGTCACTTTCGGCGTCCCAGGGGTGCAATTCCGCCCGAGGCGAAGCGTTCGGTTACGCACGTCAGACCGATCGCTCCGCTCGCGGGTGCGACCTTGGTCGAGTGCCGCCTCGAAACCGGGCGGCAGCATCAGATTCGCATCCACATGTCCGAGCTCGGCCATCCCCTGGTCGGGGAGCGCGTGTATATCCGCGACTACGCGGGTCCAAAGATCGAATCGGCGCGCCCGATGCTCCACGCGCGAGTTCTCGGATTCGTGCATCCCAGAACGGGCCAGCGCATGTCGTTCGAGCGCGAAGCACCCGACGACTTCCGGGCGATGATCGAGTCGCTTCGCCTGACGCGCGGGTGACGCATGAGCGCAAGTGACCCCGGCAAGCTCGAGCGCATCGTCGCCGAAGCACGTCGCGCCGCCGAGAAACGCGAACGTGGCTATAGGGAACAGGCGTTGAAGATCTACCCTTGGATCTGTGGGCGCTGCGCCCGCGAGTTCACGCGCGCCAACGTGCGCGAACTGACCGTCCACCACCGAGACCACAATCACGACAACAACCCGACCGATGGCAGCAACTGGGAGCTGCTTTGTGTGTACTGTCATGACAACGAGCACCAGCGGCAGCTGGAAGCGGCTGGCGGGGGAAGCAGCCCCACCGGTGGTGGGCGAGTGTCGACCTATGCTCCCTTCGCAGATCTCAAGGAGCTGCTGGGCAAGAAGCAGCCCCCGAAGTGAAACAGACTCTGGAATGGCGGACGTATTACCGTAACCGACGTGCGGTATCTGGTCAGTGCGGCCGGAGATCGAACCCGTTGGTGAGATCGCCCATGTTGGCACGCACTCCCGGGAGCGGCTCGAGCTCGAATCGTCGGGTGATGAACTTGATGACCGACGTCGTGTCGTAGGGCGTCTTGTCCACATAGCCGCGCTTGGCGAAGGGCGAAACGATGATCGTGGGAACGCGCGTGCCCGGTCCCCAGCGGTCGCCCCAGCCCGGTCCCGAGGGCGGCGGCACGTGATCCCAGTAGCCGCCGTTCTCGTCGTAGGTGATGATCACCGCCATCTTTGCCCACTGCGGACTCTTGCGCAGCCGTTCAAGCACGTCAGCAAGGTGTTCGTCGCCACTCGCCAGATCGGTGTAACTCGGATGCTGGTTGAGACGCCCGGTCGGCTTGTAGAAGGCCACCTGTGGCAGCGTGCCCTTTTCGATGTCGGCAAGGAACGTCGTGACGTCTTTCAGGTGGCGCGCGCGCTCGGCGGTACCCGGCGCGAAGCGCGCATAGTAGTTGAATGGCTGGTGGTGCGGCTGGAAGATCGGGCTGCCTGTGTCGCGGTTGTAGATGACGTTGCGCTTCGCTTTCGGATCCTGTCGGCCGTCGGCAAGCGCTTCGTTCCAGTCGCCTGCGTACCACACCCAGCTGACACCCTTTGCGGAGAGCGTATCACCGATCGTCTTCCCCCTGAGCGGCGGCACCGGGTGGAGCACCGCATCGGCGAGCTCGAGGCTCGCGCCCGCGGCGGGCGGGATGCCGCTCGGCTGGTACGGCGGCTGCGAGGTGTTCACCGTGTAGCCGTCGGGCGTCACGCGCCCGTCGAAGACGTCCACTGGCCCCTGCATCACTGAGGCGGGTGAGGTCGGCTTTTTCTTCAGGTTTCCCTTCTCATCGGGCTGCGGTTTTACACTCGCGGGCGCGCCGGCATCCATCGGCGTGCACGCGCAGACGAGCCACTGGTGGTTGAGGTAGGAGCCGCCGAACGCGGCCATGAAGAAATGATCCGCGAGCGTGTATTCCTGCGCCCACTTCCACAGCTTCATCTTCGAGCCGTCGAAATAGCCCATCACCCAGGCGCCTACGGTGGACATGGCGACGAACATGTTGTTCCTGCCGCCGTTGATCTGCTCGCGGTTGTGGTAATAGGCATGAATCGGGTTGGGAAGAACCTCGTCCATCCGGCGGTTCACCGGCGGCGCGTCGATGCGGAACGGGCCGTTCGGCAGCCCCTGGGGAAACTTCGGGCTGGGCTTGCCGCCGTCGTATACCGGAGGGAGGTGTGGCAGTGGGTTGCCGTCGTGGTCGAGCTGAGTCTTCTGCTCAGGCGTCGCGCTTGCGATCCCGTCCACACCGGGAAACAGCCCGTAGAGGTGATCGAAGCTGCGGTTCTCTGCGTAGATGACGACGATATGTTCGATGCGTGCGATTTCTTCCGTCGCTTGGCCTTGAGGCGAAGAGGCGCAAGCGGCGAGGAGCGCCGCCGCAGACGCCAGAATCCGCATAGATAGCTGTTTGATGTTCATTCAGCATCCCTTTCCATGATGCGCGTTCGGGCTCGCCTCAGACGCAATAGATATCGAGCATCGTCGGGATGTAGTCGTTCTGCAGCAGGATCTTCTTGCGCGCGATCCGCCAATCTCCCTCGCGGAGAACGAGCTCGTGCTCCGAGCGCCCAAAGAACGCGTGGCTTTCGCGCGAACGGGGAAAGAACACGTGGCTCACCCAGGTAGATTTGAGGCGCAGCCGGTCCGCCGGCGCCTCGATCGGCAATACCGCCCCGAGGATGTGTGCAGTGCGTGGCATCGGCGTCGACGCGGGCGATTTCCCCGAACGGATGCGCACGATCCGGTCTTCCAGCCCCGCGCGGCTCGCGTAGTAGATGTGCGAGAGCTCGGCCTGCGGGTTGGTGGTGGGCGTGCCGTCCGCCTTCCAGGCGGGCATCCAGTATTCGCAGTCCTCGGTGTAGAGCGCGAGCCAATCGTCCCAGCGCCGCTCATCGAGGTACGTCGCCTCGCGATGGATCAATTCGATGCCCGTCGCGAGCCTTCCGGCTTCCACGCGCGCATTCACGGATACGCCTTCCCGCCCGCGACGCCCGCCTGAATCAGCCGCGCCCATTCACGGTAAGGTGCGTGGAAACCGATCTCGTTGAACATGTCGAACTTTCCCTTCACGCTCGCCGCGGGACGGATGCCGATCGCTGCTGCGACCTCGTCGGCGCCTTTCTCGAGCGCCCCGATGCCGCGCGCGTAGCCTTGGAGGAAGGAAATCGGCCGGGCTCCGAAGCCGCTCTGGCAGCCCTCGTAGGTCACCGTGTCGTCGGGCGTGGCCATGCCGCCGGGGTTGAAGAAATCCTCGAACTGGCGCAGCCGCCAGGCGCGCAACGCGGGCCCTTCCCCGATCGGCGCTAAGCAATAGCTTTTCATTTCGGTGCGGTCGGCCGCGATCGGCCGGAAGGTGCGCAGCATCAGAGTGATCGCATCGGCGATCTGCATGTTGGGGAAGACGTGCGTGTTGCGCGCCTTGAGCATCCATTCGGCGCGCAGCTCGCCGATTCGCGATCGAATCTCAGCGAGCGCCGGATAGATCGGGCGCTTCTCAGGTTCGGGCTGGTTGAGCCAGGTCGCCGCGTGGCCGTAGCGAAGCGCAAAGGCACCGCCCTCCGCGTTCGCCCGCTTCGCCCAGTCGTACTGGCGCGCCTCCAGATGGCCCTCCCCTTCGCGGCGCCGCGTCTGCAAGTCCATGTATGAGAGGTGCGTGGTGGTCAGATGGTAGGGATCCAGGCCGTTGTCGAGTTGCAGCTTCCAGTTGCCGCGGTAGGTATACACCGAGCGCCCCGGAATGAACTCCATTCCCTTCGGTCCCTGGTCGGCTACCAGGTCCATGAAGAAGCGCATGTCCCCGAGAAACTGCTCGAGCGGCGGGACCTCGGCCGACAGGCTGCCGAAAACGAAGCCCCTGTAGCTCGCCACGCGTGCGAGCGGCACGAGGTTGTGGTCCTCGGCGTCGAACGCGGGGGGATAGCAGCCCGTCTTGCGGTCCTTGATATCGACGTTTGTGCCCGAGGCGTCATAGGCCCAGCCGTGATACGGGCACACGTGGTACTTGGCGTTCCCCTCTTCGGCGGCGCAGAGCATCGCCCCCTTGTGGCGGCAGACGTTGACGAAGGCGCCGAGGCGCCCTTTGGCGTCGCGCGTCGCAAGGACGGGCGTCCTGCCGATGTGCCCGGTGACGAAATCGTTCGTTCCGGGGAACTGCGACTCGAGCGCGAGGAAATTCCAGGTCCGTTCGAAGATGAATTTCTGCTCCAGCTCGAAAAGCTCCGGATCGAAATACACGTCGCGATGCACGCGGAAAACGCCTTCCGCGGGACGGTCGTCCACGTAGAGACTGATGTCCTTGAGATCCATTCGCTTATCCGGTCGATGGAAGAGTCATTGTCGCAGATTCGAGGACCGAGGATCGAATCACAGGCCCTCGCCCCTAGGCGAGAAAAAGCCCGCCGCATTCACAGATGCCGGCGGGCTTCTCGGATGCGGGTTGCGGGCTTCAGCGCGTCTGCGCGTCGTGCTTTTCGCGTTGGATGCGACGGCTTTGCTTGTTCTCCGCCTTCTGGATTCGTCTCTGCTCGTTCGGCCCCACGCGGCCGTCGGCCCCTGCGCGCGCTTCCGCGCGGTTGACACGCGCCTGACCGCGCTCGAGCTTCGCGGCCTCGCGGTTGGTGAGCTGCCCAGACTGGATGCCCTGCTCGATGCGCTGCTGCTGGTTCACGTTGCGCTGAACGTCGGCCTGCATGCGCTGCGAAGAGGCCGAGTTGGGATTGCCTTTGGCGGCGTTGTTTTCAAGCCGGTTGATCTGGCGGCTTTCCTGGTTTTGCGCGCGCTGGATGCGCGCTTTCTCCGCCGGGCTGAGCGTGCCGTCTTTCGCGGCGTTCGATTCCATGCGTTCGATGCGCGCTTCGCCCCTTTCGAGCTGCGATGCTTCACGGGTGTTGAGCGATCCGCTTTTCAGCCCCTGTTCGATGCGGCGCTGCTGGTTCACGTCGCGCTGCACCTCCGAGCCGACCGTTTGCGCCGAAGCTGCGACTGAAAACAGACCGGCGACTGCAACTGCGATGACCGTGGCTGCTGCTTTCATGTTGCCTCCTTGAAGTTCTCCATGAATGTCTCCCCGAGCAATTAACGCCGGTACCGGCCAACGGTCTACCCCGGGAACGGGAAAAAGTGTAACAGTTCGTGCAGCGGTGCCCTCCGAACTTTGACCGCCCCCACTCTTCATGGCAGCATAGCTTCGAAATCGAATCCAAACGGGGAGGTTGGCATGGATCCGATGGCAATGCTCGCGCTCGCCACTGTCGTCTTTCTCGCCACGCACTACGTCTCGAGCACGCCGCTGCGGTCTGGGCTGGTCGCGCTCCTGGGTGAAAACGCCTATCTCGGCCTCTACACGCTCGTTTCCCTGGTGACGCTCGGGTGGATGATTTGGGCTTACGTCAGGGCGCCGTACGAGCGCCTGTGGGTCGGGGACGAATTCAAGGTGTGGGCGGTGGTGCTGATGCCCGTGTCGCTGGTGCTCATCGCCTGCGGCGCGCTGACCCGCAACCCGAGCGCGGTGCGCCAGGAAAGCGCGCTCCGGGCCATGGGCGAAGCGCGCGGCATCCTGCGCGTCACGCGCCATCCCATCCTGTGGGGGATCGCGCTCTGGGCGGCGGTGCATCTGATCTCCCGCGGGGACACCGCGTCGCTGATTTTCTTCGGCGGATTTCTGCTGCTCGCGGCATCGGGCACGGTGCTGCAGGATAGTCGCAAGGAGAGAATGATCGGCGTGGACTGGAAGCGTTTCGCCCTGACCACCTCCAACTTCCCGTTCGCAGCGATCATGCAGGGGCGCAACCAGTTCAGGTTCGAGGAAATCGGGTGGGGGAAAGTGCTCGCCGGACTCGCGCTGTACTTCGTGCTCGCGTTCCTGCATCCCTACCTGTTCGGCGCGAGACCTTATTGACGGCGGCGGTCGGCGCATGAGCACCGCCCGCGGTCTGCTCCTTGCGGCGCTGTGCTTTTTCGGCCTCGCGCTGGCGCAGCCCCCTTTCCCGAGCCTTTTCCCGAGCAAGCCGATCCGGCTCATCGTCACTTCGCCCCCGGGCGGCTCGAACGACATCCTCAATCGAATCGTCGGGGCGAAGCTCGCCGAGTTTCTAGCTCAGCCGGTGCTGATCGACAACCGCCCGGGCGCCTCGGGCTTCGTCGCCGCTGAAATGGTGGCGAAATCTCCCCCCGACGGCTACACCTTGCTCGCCGCCACCGAGGCCACGCTCGTTGCGAATCCGCTTTTCTTCCGGAAGGTTCCGTACGACCCGCAGCGCGATTTTGTGCCGGTCACGATCGCGGTGGAAATCGGCTACGTGCTGCTCGTGCATCCTTCGGTGCCGGCGAATTCGGTGCAGGAACTGATCGCGCTCGCGCGCTCGAAGCCGGGCGCACTCAACTACGCTTCATCGGGCAACGGCAGCGCATTCCACCTCGGCATGGAGCTGTTCAAGCGCATGGCAGCCGTCGATATCGTACACGTGCCCTTCAAGGGGAGCGCGCTTTCGGTCAATGCGATGCTCGCCGGGGAAGTGCAGATCATGCTGAACGGAACGCCGAATGGCGTGCCGCTCGCAAAATCGGGAAAGCTGCGAGCGCTCGCCGTGGCGGGCGCCCGGCGCTCGCCGCTCGCCCCGGAGCTGCCGACGATCGCGGAGTCGGGGCTGCCCGGCTACGAGATGAGCGGCTGGTTCGGGACCGTCGCTCCCGCCGGAACTCCCGCCGCCGTCGTCGCCGCGCTGAACCGAGAGTACGTGCGCACGCTGCGCCTGCCCGAGATCCGCGAGCGGCTCGAGGGCTACGGCTTCGAGGTCGTCGGGAACACGCCCGAGGAGTTCGCCTCCCGCATGCGCAGCGAGTCGCAGAGAGTGGCGCGCGTGATACGGGAGTCCGGCGCAAAGCCCGAATGAAGCCGCAAAACCCTGTCGCGCCGACGCGGCACGGCTTACAATCGCGGTTTTCGCTTCGAGCACAAGCCTCATGACCCAGGAAGAAATCCTCGCACTCCGGAAGCAGCCGGCCCTCGCGGCGGGCGCGCTCAGCGAACGCATTGTCGCCGAAAAGCAGGGGCCGATCGGCTGGCTCACGTTCAACAATCCCGCCCGGCGGAACGCCATCTCGATCGACATGTGGGAGGCGATCCCGAAGGCGCTCGACCGCTTCGAGCAGGATCCCGAGGTTCGCGTAATCGTGCTCAAGGGCGAGGGCGACAAGGCCTTCGTCTCCGGCGCGGACGTCTCGCAATACGAGAAGCAGCGCTCGAGCGCCGAGGGAATCCAGTACTACGAGGAGATCGCCGGCCGCGTGGCCGAGCGCCTGCAGAGCTGCGACAAGGTGATCATCGCCATGATCCGCGGCTACTGCCTTGGGGCGGGCGTGAACATCGCGCTCTGCAGCGACCTGCGGATCGCCGCGGAGGACGCGAGGCTGGGCATCCCCGCGGCGAAGCTCGGCCTCGGCTACCGCGCCTCGTCGCTGAAGAACCTGGTCGACATTGTCGGCCCTGCCTACGCTCGCGAGGTGCTCATCACCGGGCGCCATTTCAGCGCCGCGGAGGCGAAAACGATGGGCCTCGTGCACCGCGTGGCGCCCGCCGCGGAGCTGGAATCGCTCGTCCTCGAGTATTGCGCGACGATTTCGGAGAACGCGCCTCTCACGATCCGCGCGTCCAAGCGCATCGTCCGCGAGCTGCTGAAATCGAGCGCGGCGCTCAACGCGGAAGCGTGCGTGGCGCTGGTCAAAGCCTGCTTCGAGAGCCAGGATTACATCGAGGGCCGGCGCGCCTTCATGGAGAAGCGCAAACCCGTGTTTCAGGGAAAGTGAAGGGCGCCGAAGGCGCCAAATAAGCGCTCGACAGACGGCGCGGCACGTGAGAAGAGGAGAAGGAGCATGAAGATCGTCATTGCGCTCGGCGCGGCGCTCGCCATGGCCGCGAACGCGGCGGCGCAGAGCTATCCCAGCCGGCCGATCACCCTCGTCGTCGGCTTCGCGCCGGGCGGCGGGACCGACACCGTGGCCCGCGTCATGCAGAGAAAGCTCGGCGAGTATCTCGGCCAGACCATCGTCGTCGAGAACCGCGCCGGTGCGGGCGGAACGATCGCCGCCGACGTGGTGGCCAGGGCGAACCCGGACGGCTATACGATTCTGCTCGCCACCATCGCGGCGCTCGCCGTCGCGCCGCACCTCAACTCGAAGCTGCCGTACAACCCGTTGCGGGATTTCGCACCGATCTCCATGGCGACGGTCTCGGGCAACGTGCTCGTGGTGCATCCATCCCTGCCGGCCAAGACCATCGCCGATTACGTGAAGGAGGCCAATAGCCGGCCCGGCGGCCTTCCCTACGGCACTTCCGGCGTCGGCAGCGCCGGCAACCTCGCCGGGGAGCTCTTCCGGCTGACGGCGAAGGCCAATCTCGTCCACGTGCCGTACAAGGGCGGCGGACCGGCGATGAGCGACCTGCTCGGCGGACAGATCCCGTCGGTGTTCGCTTCGGCGACCACGGCGACCCCACAGGTGAAAGCGGGCAAGCTGCGCGCGCTCGGAGCAACCGGCTCGAAGCGCTCCGCGGCGCTGCCCGACGTGCCGACCATCGCCGAGCAGGGCTACCCGGGGTACGAAGCGACCAACTGGTACGCCTACGTCGCGCCGGCGAAGACGCCGAGGAACATCGTCGCCCGGCTGAACGCGGAGATCGTCAGGACGCTGCGCGACCCGGAAACGCACGAGGCGATCCTCAAGCAGGGCGAGGAGCCCACCCCGTCGACACCCGAGGAGCTCGCGCAGCACATGGCGCGCGAATACGCCACCTGGGGCCGCGTGATCAAGGAAGCCGGGATTCCGGTCGAGCAGTAACCGGGGACAGACCACGGTTTTCTGGCGGATCCACGAGGAATCATGCCAAGGATTCTGGTCGCAGTCCTTGCATTCGCCTGCCCGGCGTTCGGGCTCGCGCAAGGGGGTTTTCCAAGCCGCCCGGTCAGCATGGTGATCGGCTTCGCCCCCGGGGGCGGCGCTGACATCACCGCCCGCATCATCGTTAAGAAGCTTTCCGAGAACATCGGGCAAAACATCATCGTCGAGAACCGCGCCGGCGCGGGCGGAAACATCGCGGCGACTGCGGTGGCGAAAGCGGCGCCCGACGGCTACACGATCTATCTCGCCAATGTCGGGGTGCTTGCGGTGGCGCCGCATCTCAATTCCAACCTTCCGTTCAATCCGGAGCGCGATTTCGCGCCGATCACGATGGCGGTCGTGCTGGACAATGTCCTCGTCGTTCACCCTTCCGTTGCGGCAAGGACGCTCGCCGAGTACATCGCGGAAGCCAACAAGCGTCCCGGCGGTATGCCTTACGGCAGCTCGGGTATCGGCGGCGCGGGGCATCTCGCCGGCGAGCTTCTCAAGCTGATGGCCAAGGCCAACCTGGTTCATGTTCCCTACAAGGGTGGCGGGCCGGCGATGAGCGACGTCCTCGGCGGGCAGATCCCGTCACTCATCACCACGGCCGGCACCGCGGCACCGCACGTCAAGGCAGGCAAGATCCGGGCGCTCGCGACCACCGGGTCGAAGCGATCGACCTTCTATCCCGATGTGCCGCCGGTCGCCGAGGCGGGCTACCCTGGATTCGAGGCCGTCAACTGGTACGCCTACGTGGCTCCGGCGAACACCCCGAGAGAAATCGTCGAGCGCTGGAACCGCGAAATCGTCAAGACGCTCAACACGCAGGAGACGCGCGAGCAGCTCCTCGCGAACGGAATGGAGCCCTCCCCTTCGACACCCGAGGAACTCGCCAGAACGATCGCGCGCGAGCTCGTCGTCTGGGGGCGCGTCGTGAAAGAGGCGGGAATCAAAGCGGAGTAGCTCGTCGGTAAAACCGGGGACAGACCACGGTTTGGTATTCGGGCAGTAGCTGCAGCGGAACGCTGCCTGCCGCCTGTGGAAAAACGGGGTCTGTCCCCGGTTTCAGTCCATGGTCAAGCAGGCCGGCATCAAGGCACAGTGACGGCGATCTTGCCGAGGTGGGCGTTCGATTCCATGTAGGCCTTCGCTGCAGCCAGCTCCGAAAAAGGAAACACCCGGTCGATCACCGGCCGGATCTTCCCCCCGGCGATTAAGGGAAGAATATCGGCGGCGAAGCCCCGCACGGTGACTGCGCGCTGTTCGGCGTTGCGCAGCCGGTTGGAGACGCCAAAGAGCGTCAGGCGCTTGGTGTGCAGCGCCTCGATGTCGATCTCGCTTTCGAGCACGCCGTCCACGTAGCCGACGGTCGCGTGCCTGCCCTCGTAGGCGAGCGCGCGGATGGTCTCGGCAAAGACCGAGCCGCCGACGTTGTTCACGACGAGGTTGACGCCCTTGCCTCCGGTCGCCTTCATGACGGCGTCTGCGAAGTCGCCGGAGCGGGTGCGGATGCCGACGTCCAGCCCAAGCGTTTTTAGCTTGTCGAGCTTCTCCGCCGACCCCGAAGTGCCGATCACCTTCGCTCCCAGCGCCTTGGCGGTCTGCAGCGCGGCGACGCCGACCCCCGCAGAGATGCCGGTGACGAGCAGCCACTCTCCGGCGCGCAGCTTCCCTTGTGCGATGAGCATGTCGTGCACCACCATGAAGGCGAGCGGGATAGATCCCGCTTCCTCCCAGGAAAGATTCTTAGGCACTACGATCGCCTCGCGCGCGTCCATGAGCGAGTACTCGGCAAACGACCCCGCGCAGCGCCCCATGACCCGCTCGCCCGTCTTGAAACCTGTGACGCCTGCCCCGAGCTTGGCGACCTCGCCCGCGCCTTCTGCGCCGGCGGCTTTTGCCGCGCCACCCGCCTTGACGCTGTGCCCGACGATGAGCTCGCCGCGATTCAAGCCCGCCGCGCGCATGCGAACGAGCAGCTGTCCCGGGCCGGGCTCGGGCATCGGAGCGTCACGCAGCTCGACAGCGGTCTTCCCGGATTCGGGGCGGATCCAATACGATTTCATTTCATTGCCTCCCGTGCGGCGCCGGTGAGCCGCAGAATGTGCATTCCTGTGTTGGCGCGGTCGACCGCGTAGATGTAGCCGCGCTCGTCGACCTCGACGTTGTTGGTCTGGATTGCGATCTTGCAGCGTTCTTCCGCGCCCTTGCCGACGCAGCGTTTCTCGGTCCTTGCCGTGACAGCGGGAATGTAATAGGCGATCTCCCTCGGATGGAAGGGATCGCGGATGTCGAGTGCGCGCACCCCGGCGTTGAAGTGCGCGAAGAACATGATGCGCTTGTAATACACGGGGGCGAAGCTCTCGTTCGAGGAGTGCGTACCGAAACGCCCGCCGCGGCTGCAGAAGCCGCCGCTCTTCTCAGGCACGGCCCAGCTCGACACGCCGACCGGCCGCGTCTCGTCGGTGACGTCGACGAAGATGACCATCTGGCGCGCTTCCTGGCACTCATTGCGGAAGGTTTCGCCGGTCACGACGACGAAATCGCGCTTGCGCGCCTCCTTGTCCTTCGCGAATTCCGCGATCTCCATGCCGAGCACCGGGAAGCTCGTGTGCGCGCCGAATTGCGTGGGGAAGTCCAGGCGCGCGACCTGCGGATGGGCGAGGTTCTCCGGCATGGGCTCCTTCGGGCCGGAGAGCAGCTTTTCGCGGTCGACGATCTGCAGGACGCCCCGGCTGTTTGCGCCGTAAGCGAAATAGACGCGGTTGTGTTTTGCGCCGGTCGAAATGGGTCCGTGCAGCCCGCTCGGCACCGGGCCCGTAGCTCCGGGCTCGTGCCCCGGCAGCCCGAAGTTGCGGATGAAGACGGGTTTTGCCGGATCGCTCAGGTCATAGACCTGGGGATGGCGCCGCGCCCGCCAGCCTTCGACGCCCGAGACAAGGAACGCAACGCCCGTGTCGCATTCCCACCAGCTCTTGTGGGTGCCCTTCAACTTGTCGACGACGGTCGAGAGTCGCGCCGGCTTCGCCGGGTCGGTCACGTTCCAGATCTCGTGCGCCGCGTCGCCGTAGTTGCGCAGCAGGTACACCTTGCTCTTGTCGCCCTTGGGGAGCACCGAGCCGTCGCACACCTGCACCATCTGCGCGCCGCCCGCCTCGTCCTTCCCCGGCTCGCCTGGAACGTGGGCGAGATAGCGCGGGCTCTTGGGATCGGTCACATCGAGGATCGAGGTGCCGTTGTACTCCTCCTCTCCGCTCACAGGATTTCGCGAGCGGCCGCCGTGGTGACCGACGTACGCGATCCAGCGATCGCCTTGCCTATGGACGAGCGGCTGATAGGCGCTGCGGCCTTGAAGATCATGCGAGCCCACCAGCTCCATGTCGTGCTTCTCGGCATGCGTAGCGATCTGGGCGAACGCGCTCCCGCACAGTACGAGCAGGGCGAGCGTCGAGTACCGATATTTCATGCGTTCCTCCTCAGTCGACCTTGGCGCCGACGTCCTTCACCAGCTTCGCGTATTTCGCGTATTCGCTGCGGATCTCGGCGGCAAACTCATCGGGCGTGGTGATCCAGGGCTCGACGCCGCCGGCGTTCGTCAGCCTTTCCTTGACGTCGGGACCGAGGAGCGCTCTGTTCACCTCCGTACGCAGGCGGGCGAGCGCAGCTTCCGGAGTACCGGCCGGCGCGAACAAACCGTACCACTGGACCATGACGAAGTCGGGATAGAACTCGGCGATCGTCGGCACCTCGGGCAGCACCCGCGAGCGCTGCGGTCCGGTGAAAGCGAGCGCGCGCAGGCGGCCCGCCTTGATCTGCGGCGCGGTGGAGGTGCCCGACATCATCACCGCGACCTCGCCAGCGACGGTCGCCGTGGTCGCCGGCGCGCCCCCCTTGTACGGGACGTGGATCATGTCGATCCCGGTGCGCGCCTTCAAGCGCTCCATGGTGAGGTGATGCTGGCTGCCGTTGCCCCCCGAGGCGTACTGAAGCGGTGGGCTGGCGCGGCGCGCGTGTTCGATGAACTCCGGAAATGTCTGTGCCGGCACCGACGGATTGACCGCCATGAAAAACCCGTTCGAGACCAGGCTCGCGACGGGGGCGAGATCCCTCTGGGGATCGAACGGCATCTTCGCATACAGGTGCGGGTTGATCACCATCAGGCTGTCCATGCCGAGCAGCAGCGTGTAGCCGTCGGCAGGCGACCTTGCGACGAGTTCACCGGCGACATTGCCGTTCCCTCCGACGCGATTTTCGACCACCACCGGCTGCCCGAGTGCGTCGCCTAGCTTGGGCGCGATCAAGCGCGCGACGATGTCCGGGCCGCCCCCCGGCGGGATCGGCACGAGCAGGCGGATAGGGCGGGAGGGATACTGCGCGGCTGCGCTCTGACAAAGCAGCGCTGTGAGGAGCGCGATAACAGCACGAGGAAAGCGGCGCATTTGTTCAACGTCGCGCGGTGCTGACACGCGGTCTGTGTTGGCGACTACCGGCGCGAAGTTTGTCGGCGCGTCCGGGCGGAGCGCCTAGTTCGGGTTGGGCTGTCAGCCGGCGACAGCGAACGAAGCGCTTCATTCACTGCCGTGGAATTCTTGAACCGCTTCGCAACATCCGGATCAAGAACGACGACGTTGGTGCTTTCCAAATACCGCTCATAGTACTTCCCGCGAACGGCCCTAGAGAAGTCGTATTCGGATCGCATCTGGTTTGCTTCGAGTCGAGGGCGCTTAGGATTCATATTGCTTACGCTCGTGGGTGGTCGCCTGTCTGGCGCTAATGATGCGAATAGTATCGTCTTCTTCGATGTGTGACACAACGATCAGACGCCCGTTCGAGATCAGGCCTATCGTAAGGAACCGCGCTTCCCCCGAGCTGTGATCGGGATCGGGGATAGTCCCAGCCAGGGGATCGGCAAAAACTGTCGTCGCCTCTTCGAATGAGATCTCATGATCGCGAAGATTTTGTTGGGCCTTCCTCAAATCCCATTTGAACTTCATTCGATATACCGGAGGGTCCCAAGGTCATACCGGAACCACGGGGAAAAAACAACCGGCAAAGTCATCGCGCTCTACGGACTTCGGACAGCATCTGTTCCAGCGTTAGAACGTCGTCCGGCGCCTGACGATGTTCGTGCAGCGCCTCGTTAATAGCCGTGCGATGAGCGTCACTCAGAGGCAAAGCGGAAGGGCTCGCAGAGAGGCTCTTCCAAAGAAGCTCGATCAGGCGCAGCTTCTCTTCAGCGGGCAGCTTGAGGAGTTCGGAAACGTCGGAGTCACTCATGACGCATAGCCTACTACACTAAAAATTGCACGATCGCGAGGAGGACAAAAACCGCTGCAACGGCCGTAGAGAGAACGTTCTTCTTCGTACGTAGCTGCGGGCTAAATGGAAGCCTCGAAATCGCCGGAGGGACTGCGAGCACCTCGATAAACGTAACCAGAGCGAAAACAGCAAGTACAGGCCAAACGGTAGATTCCGGCGCGGTGACCAACACACACCCACGATTGGTTGAAGCGCGCCCCGGAAGAGCAGCTCTTCACCGATGCCCGCGGCTAAGCCGAACCAGAGCGGATTTAATGCACTAAGATCAAGCCTACTCAGGAGTTCGAGCAATTGTCTCCGAAGCGACGAGAATGGAGGGAAGAAAAGAACGTTGACCAAGGACGCAATGGAAATCGCCAAGCCGAAAGTGATGCCCCACCCAATTTGTGTAGCAATGGGTTGGCCGTCGAGCACGACCGCAAGGAGTGCTTTAGTGCCGAATGCAGCGTTGATAAGTGCCGCGAGCGCGATTGCGATGGAACATGTGGCCAAAAGACGGCGAACACCGATCAAGGATTTTGCCACGGCTGGGTTCATCTGGAGGCGCGTAGACTGTCCCTAACTACCAATAGTCGTCAACCGTGCCGCGCGCTCATTCAACGCGCACTGAGCCTGTCCCCCGCCTCGCCGATCCCGTTCAGGTACAGCTCCCACACCTGGAGGTTCTTTTCGCAGGCATCGACCACCGCGTCTTCCATGTGCAGCTGCTCGGCGAAACGCTCGACTGCGCGCCAGCCCGCGTCCGAATGCTCGATGTCCGCCTCTTCGTGGAGCTCGAAGAATTCGAGATCGTCGTCGGAGAGCTTGAACAGTTTTCCCCAGCGATGGCGCTCCAGGCCGAACCAGCCGTGTTTCTTCATGATGCCGGTACCGTAGCCCGGGACGTTCGCGCGTTCAGCGCAGGTGTTGGCGACGATTCCCTCCAGCCAATGCCGGCTAGCCATCAGGCCCTCCCAGGCGACCCAGGCGAGCTGCGTCGTGGGAAGGGGTGCCGCCGCACGGATCTCGCTGCGCTTCAAACCGATTCGCGTTCCGAGCTCTTCCAGGATCTCCCAGTGAGCCCTTCCCCTGCCGTGCTCGTGGTCGACAATCACCTCTTCGCTGCATGCCTTGATGATGCCGATGCGCGTATCCCAGTCGGGGCAGTTGGTTGCAACTTTCAGCTTGAGCACGGAATTCCGATGGCGCGTATTGAGCCGGTGCTGCATCGCGAACATGCGCGCGCGGCCCTTCGTCAGTTCCTCGTGAAAATAGCGCGTGCGCCGGGAGAAATCATCGACCACCCGGTCCAGTCGCGCGAGCACGCTTTTCCTGGGCATGGTCTCGTCAGAATTTCGCGATCTCGCGCGCGGCGCCCGTGACCTGCAGGATGTGCATTCCCGTGTTCGCGCGATCGACGATGTAGATGTAGCCCCGGTCGTCGACTTCGAGGTTGTTGGTCTGGATCGCGACCTTGCAGCGCTCCGCGCCGTCGGGCATCTTCACGCAGCGTTTGTCGGTCTTGCCGGTTTTTGCCGGAATGTAGTAGCCGACTTCCTTGGGATTGTAGGGATCGCGGATGTCGATAGCGCGCACGCCGGCGTTGAACCAGGCGACGAACACCAGGCGCTTCGCGTACATCGGCGGCTGGTTCTCGTTGGAGGAGTGCGCGCCGAAGCGGCCGCCGCGGGAGCAGAAATTGCCGCTTGCCTCGGGCACGTTGAAATTCGAGACGTTGAAGGGCTTCGATTCCGCCGTCACGTCCACGATCCACACTCTCTGGCGCGTCTCACGGCACTCGTTCACGATCTGCTCGTTGACGATCATCACGAAATCGCCCACGGCGCCCTGCGCGTCCTTTGCAAACTCGGGCACGGGCATGCGCAGGAGCGGCAGCGTGGTGTGCGCGCCATTGGTCGGCTGCAGATCGAGCCTGCCCACCTGCGGATAGAGCAGGTTCTCGTTGGTCGGCTCCTTGGGCCCGTTCAAAAGCTTCTCTCGGTCGACGATCTGCAGCACCCCGTCCTTGTTCGTACTGTAGCCGAAATAAACGCGGTTTCCCCTGGCGCCGGTGGAGATGGGGCCGTGCAGATCGGCCGGCGCTTCCCCGGGCGCTCCCGCCTGCTGCCCCGGCAGGCCGAAATTGCGGATGAACACCGGCTTCGCCGGGTCGGAGAGGTCGTACACCTGGGTCATGCGCCGCACGCGCCAGCCTTCGATCCCGGAGACCAGATACGCGATTCCGCTGTCGCACTCCCACCAGTTCTTGTGAGTGCCCTTCAGGCCCTTGATGATCGTGGTGAGCAAGCCCGGCTTCGCCGGATCGCTCACGTCCCAGATTTCGTGCGCGGCATTGCCGAAGGTGCGAAGCAGGTACACCTTGCCCTTGTCGCCCCTGGGAAGCTCGCTGCCGTCGCACACGCGCACCATCTGCGCCCCGCCCGCCTCCGCCAATCCCGGTTCGCCCGGAATGTGAGCGAGGTAGCCGGGTTTTTTCGGATCGGTCACATCGACGATGGACGTGCCGTTGTCTTCCTTCTTTCCCGTGAGCCCGTTCAGCAGGCTGTCGCCGTGATGGCCGATGTAGGCGATCCAGCGGCTGCCCTGCTTGTGAATGACGGGCTGGTAGGCGCTGCGCCCCTGGAGGTCCTGGTAGCCAACGAGCTCCATGTTGCGTCTCTCGGCTTTGTTCTGCGCCAGCGCCTGACCGGCGAGCGCGACACCGAGCGCAGTGAGCCCGGTGACGGACATCATAAAGCCCTTCCCCATGATTCTGTCCTCTGGTTGGCCTTTACCTGCGGACTTGTTTTATTTTCTTCTCGCCGGGCGACCCGCCTTGCGTCTGCTCCTCGGAGCGGTCCCATGCGCGAGCCTCCTCGGCACGTAGCCGATCGCCTCGACTTCCAGGCCGCAGTCCATCGGGGTGCGCCCGGCCTGGATGCGCGTCCTCGCGGGCAGCGCCTCGCGGCCCGAGAAATACGTACGGTAGATGCGGTCGAACTCCTCGGCGTCGCGCTGATCGCGCAGCCACACGATGACCTTCAGCAGGCAATCCATGTTCGACCCGGCCGCTTCGACCAGCTTTTTCATGTTATCCATCACGAGGCGCACCTGCTCGGCGAAGGGCGGGTTCGGAAACGGCGGAATCGGACGCCCTTGTTCCCGGGCCTCGCGAACTGCCCGGGAAAACGTCTCGTCGAACGGCGGCAGGCCCGAAATAAAGATCAGGTCGCCGTGGCGCACGCACAGGTTGAAGGGTGCATTCGTCGCGGGCAGGCCGGCATCGTAATTGTGCTTTTCCATCGTCTTCCGCCGTGCGCCGAATGGTATGACGCCTCCGGCGCACGCGCAACGCCGGCCTGCGGGCCCGGCTCCTGCGCCGCGGACCGTTCCAGGTGCCGGAACGGCCGCGGGGCGCTCTGTTTGCAAGCCTGTCCCCGATTGCCTAGGATTCGGCTCTGATGAAAACGGATTCGGCGCGGCGCAACTTCCTTCGGACCGGCGCCTGCGCGTTGGGAGCTCTGCTCATGACTATCGAATCACCCGCGTCGAGCGGCCCGCTTGCGCGGCGCGTCCCGAAGACCGGCGAAGCTATCCCCGCGGTCGGCCTGGGGACCTGGCAGGTGTTCGACGTCGCCTCCGATGCGAAGGAGAAGGCGCAGGCCCAGGAGACCCTGAAGGTCTTCGTCGAACTGGACGGTCGCGTGATCGACAGCTCGCCGATGTACGGCTCCTCCGAGTCCGTGACCGGTGAGCTCGCCGCGGCGCTCGGCGTCCAGGCCAAGCTCTTCGTCGCGACCAAGGTCTGGACGAACGGCAGGCAGGCGGGCATCCGTCAGATGGAGGACTCGATGAGGAAGCTTCGCGTCGAGCGCCTCGACCTGATGCAGGTGCACAACCTGGTGGACGCGCCCACGCATCTTGCGACGCTGCGCGAATGGAAAAATGCGGGCCGCGTCCGCTACCTCGGCGTGACCCACTATCACTCCGGAGCGCACGCCGACCTGGAAAAAATCATCCGGCCGGGAGACATCGATTTCGTCCAGGTGAACTACTCGCTCGCCGAGCCCGAGGCCGACCGGCGCCTGCTCGCCGCCGCAGCCGACAGCCGCACCGCGGTGATCGTCAACCGGCCCTTCGCGGAAGGGGCGATGTTCCGCCGCGTGCGCGGCGAGCCCTTGCCCGCATGGGCCCAGGAGATCGGCTGCGCGAGCTGGGCGCAGTTCTTCCTCAAATGGATCCTCGGACATCCCTCGGTGACCTGCGCGATTCCCGGCACGCGCAATCCCAAGCACGTGGCGGACAACCTGGGCGCCGCCTCGGGGCCGCTCCCGGACGAGGCGATGCGCCGGCGAATGTCGGTATACTTCGAATCGCTCTGAACGAAGTCCGTTGCTGACGAAACTTCCCGGTCCCCGGCCGGGAAGAAAAACCTTAGCGTGCGCACGCTCTATTTCCTCATCTTCATCACCCTGCTCAACCACTGCGTGTTCGCGGGGATGCGCGTGTCGGTATCGCTCTATGCCCTTCATCTGCACGCGACGCCGTTCACGGTCGGCGTGCTGATGGCCCTGTACGCCTTGCTGCCGATGCTCTCGGCAGTCAGCATGGGACGCCTGATCGACCGCATCGGCGCTCGAGTGCCTATGCTCACCGGATCGATCGCGATCGCGCTCGGCGCGGTGGTCCCCTACTTGTGGCCGACGCTGACTGCGCTCCATCTCACGAGCGTCCTGATCGGCTCAGGCTTCATGATGTACCAGGTCGCCGCGCAGAACATCATCGGCTACATCGGACGGCCCGAGGATCGCCCCATGACTTTCAGTCTCGCGGCACTGGGGTTTTCGGTATCGGGTTTCGTGGGGCCGATGCTCGCCGGATTCGGGATCGACGCGCTCGGCCACATCGCGACTTTCGGGGCATTCGCCGCATTTCCGCTGCTGCCGATCGCCGTGCTGGGACTGAACAAGCTGCGCCTGCCGCTGCCGCACACCCAGGCGCCGCCGCCCGACCCGGGCCGCAGCGTCGTCGATCTGCTGCGCCACCGCGTGCTCCGTCATGTTTTCGTCGCGAGCGGCCTCTTGGCCGCGGCGTGGGACATGTTCACCTTCGCGATTCCGATCTACGGCTCGCGCATCGGATTGTCGGCATCGAGCATCGGCCTCGTTCTCGGCTCGTTTTCGGTGGCGACCTTCGTCATCCGGGGGCTTCTGCCTGCGATATCGCGGCGGCTGACCGCGTGGCCGATCCTCACGGTATCTCTGGGGACGGCAGCAATGGTTTTTTTCCTATTTCCATTGCTCGAGCGCGCGAGCTTCCTGATGGCGGTTGCCTTTCTGCTGGGTCTGGGGCTCGGGATGTCGCAGCCGATGGTCATGTCCTTACTCCATAACACGGCGCCCGCCGGCCGGGTCGGCGAAGCGATAGGCGTGCGCATGAGCCTCGTCAACATGAGCCAGATCGCGATGCCGCTCCTGTTCGGCGCGCTCGGCACGGCGCTGGGCATGCTCCCCGTGTTCTGGGCGACCGCGGTCCTGCTTTCCCTCGGCGGCTTGTATGCGCGCCGCCGCAGGTAGGTCGTAGAATTCCTGCAATGGATCTCGCCGCCCTGCGTCAGGAATACATGCGCGCCGGTCTGCATGAGAAGGATCTCCTCGCGGATCCGCTCGCGCAGTTCGGCAGCTGGTTCGACGAGGCCTTGCAGTCCGGCATCGCCCTGCCCAATGCGATGACGCTCGCGACCGCGACGAAAAAGGGGCGTCCTTCAGCGCGCGCCGTCCTGCTGAAGGGCTTCGACGCGCTCGGCTTCGTCTTCTACACGCATTACCGCAGCCGCAAGGGCCGCGAGCTCGAGGAAAACCCGCAGGCGATGCTGCTTTTCTGCTGGCCGGAGCTTGAGCGACAGGTGGGGATCGAAGGCCGCGTTGCGCGGGTGTCGGCGGCGGAATCCGACGAGTATTTCGCGAGCCGGCCCCTGGGAAGCCGGCTCTCGGCGACCATCTCGCCGCAGAGCGAGCCCGTGGAGAGCCGCGAGGCGCTCGAAACGCGGCTGGAAGAAGCGTCCAAGCGTTTTCGCGACTCGCCGCCCCGCCCGGCGCATTGGGGCGGGTACCGTCTCGCTGCGGAACGATTCGAATTCTGGCAGGGCCGCAAGGACCGCCTCCACGACCGGCTGTGTTACCGCATGGCAGGAGGCGTCTGGAAAATCGAACGGCTGGCGCCCTGAGGGGCCACCAGCCGGTCCGTGGGAGCGCGGCGGTTTGGAGGCGCCGCCCGACCCGGAAAACCTCGGTCAGACGCGCTCTGTCAGCGCGTGGCTACGACCGTCTGCTTTTGGAATTCGGCTGCCGTATAGCTCGGCGGCAGGTCGCCCAGCCCGCTGTCGAGTGATTCGCCGGCGACTCGGTAACGTTGGAATTCGGCCGCCGTGTAGCTCGGCGACAGATCGCCCAGGCCGCTGTCCAGAGATTCGCCCAGGACCTGGAAGGAATTGTCCATAGCGCCGGACGCCGTGTCGGCGCTGAACACAGCCGGCGAGAACAGCAGCGCGACCATCGAAGCCAGTGTCAGAACTTTACGTGTGCTCATCGCAGTCTCCTTCTCCTGTCCGTTGTTCCTCGGGGATGTTGGCGGGGCGACAAGATCACTCTTGACTGCCGATCCACTCCAACATCCGCCATCAGTTCTCCGTGCATCCCACTAGGAGCAAGACCGATGCCAGGTAAAGTGTGACTTATTACCGGTGCCTCAAGGAGTTGCTCCGCCTTTTGATACGATTGGCCGGCATGATCGGATTGTCGAGCCGCCGCTGGGTATTGCGTACGCCGCGCTGAGCCGCATCGTCCGGATCGACCGGGGCGAGGTCGCCGCGTCGCTGTGGTCGTTCGCCTGCTTCTTCTTCGTGTTGTGCGGCTACTACGTCCTGCGGCCGCTGCGCGACGAGATGGGCGTGCAGGGCGGAGTTGAAAACCTTCCCTGGCTCTTCTCGGCGACCTTCGCGGTCATGCTGGGAGCAGCGCCCCTTTTCGGCTGGGCGGCGGCGCGCCTGCCGCGTCGCCGCCTCGTTCCCTGGACTTATCTTTTCTTCGTCGCCAACGTGCTCGTCTTCTACGCCCTGTTCGCGCTCGGCGTGGCGCCGCCCGCGGTGGCGCGCGCCTTCTTCGTCTGGGTGAGCGTTTTCAATCTGTTCGTGGTGTCGCTCTTCTGGAGTCTCATGGTCGACTTGTTCCGCCCGGAGCAGGCGCGTCGCCTGTTCGGCTTCCTGTCGGCCGGGGGCAGCTGCGGCGCGCTCGCGGGTCCGACGCTCACCGCATTGCTCGCCGCGCCGCTCGGGACGGCAAACCTGCTGTTGGTGTCCTGCGGCTTCCTCGGCTTTGCGCTCGTCTGCATCTATGCGCTCATCCGCCCGGCTGGTCCCGGCGCGCCCGCCGGCACCGCCCGAAGCCACGCCGAGCCGAGCGAGTCCATCGGCGGCACGACCTGGTCGGGCATCGCCGAGATTCCCCGCTCGCCCTACCTCCTCGGCATCGTGGCGTATGTCCTCCTCTATACCGTGCTGTTCGGCTTCGCCTACTTCGAGCTCGCCCGGATGGTGTCTGCGACCTACGACGACTCCGCGCAGCGCACCGCGCTCTTCGCGCACATGGACCTCGCGGTCAACGTAATCACCCTGCTCGGCCAGCTCCTCGTCGTAGCGAAGTTTGTCGAAAAGCTCGGCGTCGGCGCCGCACTTGCCCTGCTGCCTGCGCTCGGGCTGGCCGGATTCGTCGCCGTCGGGCTCGCACCGGTGCTCGCCGTCCTGATCGCGTTCCAGATCCTGCGCCGAGCCGCCGACTACGCCATCGCGCGGCCGGCGCGCGAGATGCTCTTCACCGTGCTCACGCGCGAAGCAAAGTACAAGTCGAAGAACTTCATCGACACGGTCGTGTTCCGGAGCGGCGATGCCGCAAGCGGCTGGGTCTACGCCGCGCTGAAAAGCCTGGGGCTCGGCCTCGCCGGCCTTGCCGCTGCGGCGATCCCCGGCGCGGTCCTGTGGCTTCTCCTCGGCCTGTGGCTGGGAAGACAGCACGCCCGGAAGAGCTCGCTCGAGAGACAGACAAGCGTTGCGCGATAGATTTATGTGCCCTCGATCAACGGGACTGAAGCGTTTCCGTGCGGGCGCGCGCCGGCACCACGCGGCGCGCGGGAAACTTGGCAGTGAAGCGGCTGCCCGTTCCAGGCGTGCTCTCTACCTCGAGGGTCGCTTGGTGCCGCGCCAGGGCGTGCTTGACGATGGCGAGTCCCAGGCCGGTGCCGCCCGTTTCGCGCGAGCGGCCGCGGTCCACGCGGTAAAAGCGCTCGGTGAGCCGGGGGATGTGCTCGGCTTCGATGCCGACACACGCGCAGCTCGTGCGAAACGTTCGCGACGAAGTCGCGGCGCATCGTCTCCAGGCGCGTGCCCTGCGTAATGTCGCGCGAAAGCATCAGCCGCTGCGAGTCGACATAGGGAACGAACTGCACCGAAAGAACGAGGCCGTCCCGCGCCGTTTTCAGCTGCAGAGGCTTGGAGAACTCGCCGGCCGCGACGTACGCGACGAATTCCGGCTGGCGCACGAGATTGGTGATCGGGTGGCCGACATCGGCTTCGGCGCCGACGCCGAAATGCGCTTCGCAGGAATCGTTGCACCAGACGATGCGGTATTCGGCGTCCAGGATCGCGACGCCGTACGGAAGCGCCCGGCCGGCCTGGCGGGACCGAGCGAGTGCGCGAGCTGGCGGCTGCGCGCGGTCTCGGCGCGCTGCCGGCGGTACAGCAGCGTGAACACTTCCTCCCAGGCACCGCTACCTTCTGGAACGGCCTCGGTGAGCGCGCCCGAGGCCCATTGGCGGAGCAGACGGAGGTGCCGAAGGTGGTGGACGAGGAGCCCGATAAGTCCCAACGAAAATAACGACCATCCCCAGACCGCCCCGAAGAGGAGGCCGGTTCCAAACCCGAGAACTGCGAGGAGAAGAACGACGACTGCGGTTCGGATCAGGATACTGCTCATATACGGCTATCCGACGAGGACCAAGAGCCACACCACTGCGACATTGATAAGGCTTACGAATACC
>WNGH01001203.1_pt1 | contig 23966 bp, 19 predicted proteins | sample 5400631 | NCBI WGS metagenome assembly WNGH01 (sample SAMN13153373, study PRJNA577476) | soil metagenome | isolation source: 115 cm soil or saprolite under Garry oak tree replicate 1 | place: USA:California | collected 2016-06-15
AATGTATTGACCAGCTCACAGCTCTGGCGCCGCACCGTAACGGCCATGGGTGCAGTCTATCCCGCGGTGAAACTCGAGCACATGTACGTGGATAACGCGGCGATGCAGTTGACGCTGCGGCCGGCGCAATTTGACGTGATGTTGAGCAGTAACATGTTCGGCGATATTTTGAGCGATGCCGCGGCGGCGCTGGTTGGCTCGATTGGGCTGGTTCCATCGGCCAGCTTTGGATCGTCCGCGCCGCTCTTTGAGCCCATACATGGTTCGGCGCCATCCCTCGCCGGGACCGACTCCGCTAATCCGATTGGCTCGATTCTCAGCGCCACGATGATGCTGCGAGACGCCTTCGGCCTTTCGTTGGAAGCGGACTGGGTCGAGCAGTCCCTGCAACGAGTGCTCGCTGGCGGGTACCGCACACCCGACATCTCTGAGCCAGGTGTGCGCGCCGTGGGCGGCTCTGTCTTCACCGAGGTCCTGCGAGAAGAGATGCAGCGCACGTTCGAACACGCCGAACGCTACGGCTGGGGCGTCTAGAGTCAACCTGTCTGCGGGTGCTCTTTCATCACGATCGACCTTCGCTACGAGCGGCAATGCCCCCGAGGGCCTGCTTGCCTTGCGAGAAGCCGCTGACAATGCTACTTTTACATTTCTCCGAAGCAGCCTACGGCCGGCGGGAGCCGAGGGCCACACGGCAGTGTGGGCGCGGGCTGCGAATCCGTTACCGAGCAGCTTGAGCAAAGGGTGAGAAACATCATTACTCATCGCCATTTTCTTGAGCTAGCCTCGCGGCGGATCGGTCGCCACTCGTCGTAGGCCTGCTATGGCACAGCCCGGATCCAATTCGAAGGGTGTCTTGCCTGCCACGGGGACCGGCCAAGTTTCCTATTGGCGCGTGGAAGGCTCCTTGCTCGAACTTGGCGCGCTGCGCCCGGTCGGCTTTTTCACCTGGAATTCGCAGAGCTTTGCCGAACGCTGGGCACGGCGCGCGGGCATGGCAGGCATGGCGATTGCGAGGCCCTTCGCTTATTTCGCAAGCCGCACGTTTGCCACACGTTTCTTGCACACATTACTTCGGGGAGTAAGCCGCGATCGCCTTGATCTTCTCGGCGAAGAGTATTTCCACTACGTTCTAAAGCCGCAATTGCGACGCGAGGCCGCCGAAAAGCTAATCGAAGCGGTCCGCAGCGGCGGGCGCGTCGTCTTGGTCGGGCAACTCCTGGAAAGCGTTCTGCGGCCGCTGGCGGACCATTTTGGAGTTGCGTCGATCATCTCGAACCGGCTGGAATTTCGCGACGGCAAAGCGACGGGTCGGCTGCTTGATCCCATCGTGCGACCTCGCGGGCCCTTGGCTTGGATCGCCAGCGGCAGCGCGGACGGCCGGATCGCGCGCGAAAGACTTCTGAGGCGGCTGGGCTGGACGGGGAAGCCCGAGCAGCTTGAAAGCGCGATGCAGACGACGGCCCGTCCAACAATTCCGCCGAGCAAGTCGGTCGCGCTATTCGGAGAAAGTCCGCGAGTCGAACGTCTCTCGGTGCGCGAGAACCTGGCGTCTCGGAATCTGCTGCTGATTGGCGTAACTGGATTTATCGGCAAGGTCTGGCTTGTCGATCTGCTCGATAATATTCCCAACATCGGCAAGATCACGCTGCTGATTCGACGCAACCGTACAACCTCCGCGCTGCGACGCTTCGAAAAGATCGTCGAGGAATCTCCCACCTTCGACACGCTTCAGGAGCGCCATGGCCGTAAGCTAGGCGCATTTCTGAAAGAAAAAGTGGAAGTCGTGGAAGGGGACGTGAGCCTGCCGGGTCTGGGCCTCGACGAGGGGACCCAAGCGCGGCTGGCAAAGTCACTCGACCTCATCGTGAACAGCGCCGGCTTGACGGATTTCAATCCTGATTTGCGCGATGCGATTTCTTCGAACGTCGATTCGGCGATCTATCTGCTCGGCTTTCTACGAAGGTGTAATCACGCCGGGCTAATGCATCTTTCCACCTGCTACGTTGTCGGCATGCGCGACGGGCGTGTCACCGAAGAGTTGCAGAGCAATTACAATCCCGCCGGCGATGCCCAATTCGAGGCCGAGCGCGAAGTCGATTCGCTGCGCGAGACGATTCGCCGTATCGAAGAACGCGCCGAAAGTCCAGAACTCGACAAAGCGCTGCGTCGCCAGGCGCTGGGACGCGGCGGTAATGAGGGGTCCGCGCCCGCAGGAGAGCTCGACGGTGTTCTGAAGCGCAATCGGGCACGCTGGGCGCGCAACAGACTCGTGCGCGTCGGCCTGCGTCGGGCGCAGCATCTCGGCTGGCCGAATACCTACACGTTCACAAAGAGTCTTGGCGAGTCCATCCTCGCGCGCCGTGGCCGCGAACTGCCGATTGCCATCGTGCGCCCGTCGATCGTGGAGAGCTCGGAACGCTCTCCCTTTGCGGGCTGGAATGAAGGGATCAATACTTCCGGTCCGCTTTCTTACCTTTTGGGAACGAATTTTCGCCAGCTCCCTTCGAATGAGCGGAAGTGTCTCGACGTGATTCCCGTCGACATGGTCTGCCGGGGGATGACGCTCATCGCTTCTGCCGTCATCGCGCGGCGCCATGCCCGCATGTACCAGCTTGCGACTTCCGCGATCAACCCCGTCAATATGGGGCGCAGCATCGAGCTCACGGGGCTGGCCCACCGCAAGCATTACCGGAGCACTCAGAGCATCGACAGTTGGTTGAAGGTGAAATTCGAAACAATCCCGGTCTCGAAGCAACGCTACGAGCGTCTCTCGATTCCCATGCAGAAGGCCGTCATCTCCAGTATCAATCGCGCGGCCATTTCTCTTCATATGAAGAAGCCGCCGCTTGCCCGAGCGGAGCGGGACCTGATCCGTGCCGAGAGGTTGATCGAGCTCTACGAGCCTTTTATTCTTCACAATGAACACGTCTTCGAATGTGAGAACGCGCGCCTGCTCTCCGCCATGCTGCCGCCCGAGGAGCGTGCGCTCTTCGACTTTGCGCCGGAATCGATCGACTGGTGGGATTACTGGATCAACGTGCACATCCCAGCGCTACGCCGCTGGTGTTACCCGCTGATGGAAGGCCGGCCGCTTGAATCGCGCGAGCCGCGTGCGCTGGATTGGTCCGGCGAACCCGCGCGTGGAGCGGCGCTCTCCAAAGCCGCGACACCGTCCGACCCTTTATGGCGATCTTCCTAACCGGATCGACCGGCTACCTGGGCAGTTATCTTTCCGCGGGGCTCCTCACCGGGTACCGCGACAAGCTGAACCTCCTGATTCGCGGCAAAACCGAACAGGAAGCGCGCGAGCGGCTTTGGACTTCGCTGCAGCTGCATTTCGACTTTCCCGAATTCGCTGAATACCTGAACACGCGGGTGCGTATTTTTCGCGGTGATCTGACGAGCGAGTGTTTTGGTCTCCCCGATGCCGAATACCATGCGCTGGTGGACACCACGGACTCCTTGATTCACTGTGCCGCTTCGCTGAACCGCAAATCGGAGAAGCAGTGCCTGAACGTCAACCTGCGAGGCACACTCGAAGTCATTCAACTCGCGCGCCGCGGGCAGAATCGCAATGGCCTTCGCCGCTATTCGCACGTTTCCACGGTTGCGGTTGCGGGCAAGAGAAAAAATGAAGTCATAACGGAAGAAGCCTCGATCGACTGGTCGCGCTCGGATTACGATCCCTATGCGCGCACCAAGAAATTCTGCGAACACATGGCGAATCAACTCTTGCCCGATGTGCCCAAGACGGTTTTCCGCCCCGCGATCATTCTCGGCGACAGCCGCCGCCAGGAGACTTCGCAATTCGATATGGTTCAAGCGTTCCATGTTCTGGCGCAGATGCCGGTTCTTCCCCTGCGCCCTCACGATAAAATCGACATCGTACCGGCGAACTACGTCGGCAAGGCCATCGTGACGATTCATCAAAAAGAGGCGCCCGCTCACGGCATCTACCATCTTTCCTCGGGCACGGGCTCGCAGACATACCAGGAACTGACGGATGCGATTTCGCAAGCCGGTGGCATGCTTCGGCCCATGTTTTTGCCGTCATTGGGCGGACCCTTTTCCAACACGGTAAATTGGGTCGCCAATCGCCGCGGCGCGGCCGGCTACGGCGCGTCGCTGCTCAAGGTTTTCTGGCCGTATCTCGATTGGAACACCGTTTTCGACAATTCGCGCATCGTCGCGGAACTCGGAGAAGCGCCGGCAAAATTCTCGACGTACGCAGCTCCTCTTTTGAAGTACAGCCGCGAAAATAAATTCCAGTTCCCCGCCAAGCCCTGGCCTTCCACTCCGGGCACGAAGAAAAATGCTGCGGCAGGGAGAGGCCGCGCTTGACCGACTTTCTCCTTGTCGCCTGGGTGAGCGCGCTAATCGAGATGCGGCGCTTCGGCTGGATGCTCGGGCTCGGTGAGCGCTGGAGGCCGGGCGAAAAACTAAAGCTGCTCTTCGCGGGCTACAACGGCACGCGCAACACCGGCAGCGATGTGCGCGTGCAGGAGATGTTGCGTCAGATTCGGCATGTTCTTGGAGCGGGGCACGTCGATTTCAGCGTAATGACGCAAAACCTCCAGAGGACGAAAGGCTACTTCGAAAGCACCCGTCAGGTTTACCTTCCCGACGTGTACCCGCCTTTTCTCTTTCGCGAGGTGCGACAGAATCATGGCGTCATCGCTTGCGAAGGCTCGATGTTCAAAAGCAAGTTTGCCAACGCCCTGACGACGATGATGATCGGTTCGCTGGGACTGGCCTCCGCCGAAAACAAGCTTTCCCTTGCCTACGGGGGCGAGGCGGGTCACATGGACGGACTCATTCAGAAAATGTGCGAGCGCTACGTCCATGATTCTCTGGTCATCACGCGAAACGTGGAATCGCGGACACTCTTGAGTTCGCTCGGAATCCCGACAGAGCTTGGCACCGATACGGCCTGGACGTTCGAACCGCATCCGCCGGAATATGCCTGCAAGTCGTTGCGCGAGGCCGGATGGGACGAAAGGACACCGGTCCTGGTTCTCTGCCCGATTCACCCTTTTGTCTGGCCGGTGAAGGCTTCCCTTGCAAAATATATCGCGCGGGCAACCACCGGTGCGTATAAGGACAGCCAGTACCGCACCGTTTATTTCTTCGAATCGGGTCGGGAAGTCGACAGAAAATACGAACATTACATTTCAGGATTCACAAAGGCGACGCAGGCGTTCGTTCAGCGACATCGCGTTTTTCCGGTTCTGGTTGGGATGGAACGGCTCGACGCGGTTGCCTGCCGCGAGATTGCCACACGCATTCCGGGCACGCCGGTTTTCACGTCGGACGATTACAATATGTTCCAGCTTGTTTCGATTCTGCGCGCGTGTTCCTACATGGTTTCTTCGCGCTACCACGGTATTGTGACCTGCATGCCCAGCCTGGTGGCCTCGGCGGGCGTGACCATGGACGAGCGCATCCGCAATCTAATGCGCGAGCGTGGACATCAGCATCTTTTCTTGACCGTCGATGACCCCGATCTGGAGCCGAAGCTTCTCCAGATCATGGAGACGCTGGTTGCGGAAGCCGACTCCGTCCGCGAAGGCATCGGGCAGACAGTGGTCCACAACCTTAAAGTGATGGCCCGCATGGGCACTTTCCTTGAGGATGTTGTCCGGCGCGTCTATCCAGAATTTCCGCTCCGCTCCGGCGTCTTTTCCTGGGAACAGTATCTGCCGCCACTGAGCAATAATTTGATTCAGCTCGCCGGGCGTTACGACTCTTCGCCGGCCGCGCTTGCGGCAGTTCGCTGATTCTTCATGCCGAATTTCCTTGAAACGATTCTTGCTCGACTCAAGCGCGCGGATGGTCGCGTCGTTCTTCGCGAAATTCGCGGGGATCAGTTTGTGAGCGTGACGGGCAGGGAATTGCTAGAGCAGATTCAGCTTGTCCGGATGTTCATTCGAAGCTCCGGCGTCCGGCCGGGGGCCCGTTGCGCTCTTCTAGCTCCCAACTCCATTCGCTGGGCTGTCTTCCACTTGGCGGTCATGGCCGAGGGGATGATCGTCGTGCCCCTCTATTCGCGGCAGGCGCCCGCCGAACTCGCCGGCATGATGAAGGATTGCCAGCCGTGCCTGATTTTTGTGAATGAGGCCACACTCGGCGAAAGCGTGGCTCAGATTTGGCCCGAGGCTCCGCGCCGTGTGCTCTTCGATGAAGTCCTGCGGCAGTCAGTGCCGCAACCTCCGCTTGCCGATGCACCCAATCCTCGCATCGCCAGCGATATCGTCACCATCATTTATACTTCAGGAACGTCGGGAGAGCCGAAAGGTGTGTGCCTGAACGTGGGAAACCTCACTCACATGCTCTCCTGCACAACAGAACGCCTCGATCAACTGATGGGTGCGACACACGAACCGGACCGCGTGTTTCATTACCTGCCATTTAATTTTGCGGCGTCTACGATTCTCCTGCAGTCTTGTCTCGCGCGTGAAAGCATTCTTACTCTTTCGACGGATCTCAGCCACCTTGCCGACGAAATCAAGCTGGCATCACCGAACTATTTCCTAAATGTTCCGACGCTGTTGGAGCGCGTCCGGCGCGGCGTTGAACAGGCCATTGCCAAGCGGCCCGCGGTCATTCGTTCCCTATTTGCGAAAGCACGCTCAGCCTGGCAGCGGCGGCCCGCGGGTCGTGGCCGCGCAATCGATGCGTTCTGGCTGGCGCTCGGCCGCGGGCTCATCTTTCGGAAGATTCGAGAGCGCTTCGGCACACACCTGTGCGCGCTGATCTGCGGTTCAGCGCCGCTCGCTCTGGAGACGCAACAATTTTTCCTGATGCTTGGCATTCCGCTGTTGCAGGCCTACGGGCTCACGGAAACCACTGGCATTTGCACGCTGGATGATCCGCGCGTGCCCGTGGAGCCGGGTTATGTGGGCACCGTGATTACCGGAATCGAGATGAAAATCGGCGAAAACGAAGAGATCGTCGTGCGCGGGCCGCACATTTTCCCGGGCTACTGGAACCGGGCGGAAGAAACTGCCCGCGTACTGCAGGAGGGATGGTTCCACACCGGCGATCAGGGCGAAGTAAACGTTCGCGGGAATTGGCGCATCACCGGCCGCATCAAGAACCTGATTATCTTGAATTCCGGACATAACATTGCGCCCGAACCGATCGAAGAAGAAATGGCGCGGCTTCTCCCAGCGGCGCAGCAGCTCGTCGTGGTCGGCAATGGGCGCGGCTATCTCTGCGCGCTCGTGAACGGGGAAGTTGAATCCGCAAGTGTTCAAGCGGTGCTCGATGCCGTGAATTCTGAACTCCCGCATTACAGACAGGTCAGAAGTTTCACCGTTATCCGCGATGTTTTCAGCGCCGAAACCGGGTTGCTCACCGCCAACGGCAAACTTCGCCGCGACGCCATAAATGCGCGTTATGCTTCAGAAATCAATGCCATGTACGATTCGAAAGGGGGTCGCGAGGGGGTCAGCGGGCAGCACGCATGAAAACCTTCACTGGCAAAACGTTGCATTGGGAATGGCGCGAAGGGGTAATCGAGCTGACGCTCGATCATGAGCCTGCCAATGAAATCGGCACAGCCATGCTCGCGGAGCTGGAAGAGTTTGTTGCCGCGTTTGCTGTGCTTGCGCCGGAGACTTCCGTCTGCATTCTTGCGAGTGCGCGCAAATCCGTTTTCTCCGCCGGTGCGGACCTGCGCGAGCTATATCATGGCGCCGCAGCCCTTCCTGAAAAAGAACGGGTCGAGGGTATTCGCCATTTTCTGGAATGCATTCACGCCGTTCTGAACGCGATCGATGCTGCACCGTTCGTGACGATTGCTGCCGTGCACGGCGTCTGCTTTGGCGGAGGACTCGAGCTCGCCTTGGCCTGCGATATTATCGTCGCCGACAAGATGGCGCGGTTTGCGTTCCCCGAGCTGCGTCTGGGACTCATCCCCGGCTTCGGCGGCATCCCGCGGTTGAAACGCGATCTTGGCAACGCTTTCCTAAGGGATTTGCTCTTCACTGGGCGAACGGTCAACGCGACTCGTGCACACGCCGTCGCTCTCGTAGCGCAGCTCGCCGGTGAAGGCGAAGCTCTCCGTATCGCACGATCGGCCGCTGCGCAAATCACCAAATTTGATGCCGTGACGCGTGCGGCCGCCAAGAAATTCATCAAGCCCATTCCGCACGACGAGCTTCGGTGCGAGATCGACCTCTTTTGCGAACTCTTTACTCGCCCCGCCGTTATGGCCGCCCTGAAGAAATTTGTCGAAGACCCCACCCCCATGCCCTATCTGCCTTGAAGCTTATGGTTTCAAATCAAAACAATGGGCTCGCACGCCAGGGCAAACTCACCTTGCATCCGTGACCTTCACGGGTATTGCTCATCACTCGGGGCTCCCTCCCCTTGGTGTGCGCGGGATTTCATATTCGTTCCGTGGGCGGCGAAAGCCTCCCTCAATGGTTAACGATTAAAGTCTGCAGTCTCGGGATCGGGTCTTTCGGTCTGTGTTTCGGCTACACTTTGTACCGGCTGGCCAGACGTCGGCCCGTGTTGATAATGCTTCTGTGGTCAGCGCGGGGGTTGTCCATTGGGCGGAGATTTCTGCAGCTCCGTTCGGCGACAGGGTTGTTTCAATGACGTTGAGGGCCCTGCGCGGAGCTTCTGGAGTTAATTCACGGTCTCCGGAGGCGCAAGGTGTCTAACCACAGCGATGTTGCACCGAGTGGTGTCGTCTCGTCCGATTTTCCTTCTCGGCACAGGGATGATAAATTGACCGTGCTATGCGAACCTTAGAACAAACGACCCAGGAAGTGTTGGACTTGGCGGCGAAGCACTTTCAGCTGCCCGCCGGATCGCTCGCGCCGGGAGACGATTTTTTCAAGAGACTCGGCATCGACAGCCTGCAGACGCTGGAGATGCTCTCCCACCTCGAAAGTCATTTCGGCATCGAGCTGCCGGACTACGAAGTTCAAGGCGTCAGCGACTTCAGGACCCTGGCTGAACGGATTCAGTCCCGCCTGTAAAGCCAAGAAGATTGGCCGCAGAGGCGCTGAGTGAGGAGGGAATCGAGCAGAGCAGATCATGGAAACTGACGACCTGACTGGCCGGATCATTGGATGCGCGATTGAAGTTCATCGTCAGCTCGGGCGTGGACTTTGGAGTCCACGCCAGGAGTCCGCGCTTGCCGTGGAACTTGAATTCGCCCGGTTTCATTTGGAGCGCCAAGTGTCAGGCCGGATTCAATATTTGCAGACTGCCGGATCGATCACCGGCTGGAGAAGTTCGTTGTTGTAGAATTGAAGAGTGGCGGAGGAATCGATCCGATTTTTGAGGCACAGGTGCTCACGTATCAGCGACTTACAAAGCTAATGGTGGGACTCCCAATTTATTTCAATTCTCGCCTACGGCATCATGGGATCAAGAGGTTCGTGCCTTGACCCTCTTCTGCTCCGTGCCTTTCGGGCGCAATAGCTAATCTCCTATGCTCAATCTGGCGCAGTATCAATCTATCGGCGAAGCGCTGTGGGATGCGCTGGATCAGTTTGCGAACGAGGTGTGCCTGATCGAAGCGGACCGCGAGCGCGAAAAAGAGCGCCTGACTTACCGAAATGTCAAAGAACGTGCGCATCCGCTGGCCAAAGCTTTGCAGGACGTAGGGTTCTCCGCTGGCGCTCGCGCCAGCATCATCATGACGAATCAGTCGAAGTGGCTCATCTCGGCTTACGCCATCTTCTTCAGTGGCGGCGTCCTTGTGCCGCTCGATTACAAACTGACGCCGGACGATCATTGGGAACTGCTCAAGCATTCGGACGCTGCTGTGCTGATCACGGAATATTCGATCTGGCGGCAACTCAGCGCCTCGGCGGGCCGCACGGCCGCGACGCATGTACAGACCGTGCTGGTCACCGAAGGACCCGCAAACGCCGATCTCGCCGGTGCGCGGCGGTGGGAAGAATTCCGCGGAGCAGGCGAACCCATCTTCATCGCGCGGAAGCGCCAGGAAGTGGCCTGCATTGTCTACTCCTCCGGGACAGGCGGCCGCCCGAAGGGTTGCATGATGACGCACGCAAACTATCTGGAACAGTGCATCGCACTCACATCGATCTATCCGTTCTGGCCCGGCGTGCGCTACCTCAGTATCCTGCCAACAAACCATGCCATTGATTTCATGGTCGGTTTTCTCGGCCCCTTCATCTGCGGCGCAACGGTCGTGCATTTGCGCACACTGCGTCCCGAACATGTGCGCGAGGCATTTCCGAAATACAAAATCACTTATGTGAGTCTCGTTCCGCTCGTTTTGAAAAACCTGCAGAAAGGCCTGCAGGCGCGCTTCGAATCGCTGCCACCGAGCCAACGGAAAATTTTCAATGTGCTCGTGGGCATCAACAAAATGCTCACCAAGAGCCGGCCTCGTCTTGGCGTCAGTCGCCAGCTGCTCAGGCAAGTCCATGAGGCGTTTGGCGGAGAGCTTCGCGCCATCATTGTCGGTGGCGCCTTCGCAGAGCCGCAGACGCTGCAATTTTTCTACGATTTGGGGATTCCCGTCGCCAACGGATACGGCCTCACGGAAGCAGGCACCGCGATCACCGTCAACGATATGAAACCATTTCGCGCAGACACCGTTGGCAAGCCGCTGCCCGGGATGGAAGTGCGCATCGTGGATCCGTCTGCCGACGGCGTTGGCGAAGTCTGTGTTCGCAGCAAGACCGTCATGGCGGGCTACTTGAATGACCCTGAACTCACGGCGGAAACCATCGTCGATGGTTGGCTCCTGACCGGCGACCTTGGCCGCTTCGACGAGACAGGCCACCTGCAGCTCACGGGCCGCAAGAAAAACATGATCGTCACTGAGGAAGGGAAGAATATCTACCCTGAGGACATCGAAACTGCTTTCGAGAGTCTTTCTGTAAAAGAATTTTGCGTTTTCGCCGCCAATTACATTTGGCCCAAACGTTCGATGGTTGGCGAAAAACTTGTGCTCGTGCTCCACCTCGAGCCGGGACAGGAGTACGGCGACAAACTCCTGCGGGACATCAACGTGCGCAACAATCGCCTGCTAAACTACAAGCGTATCCACGGGGTTGTCCTGCTGGACGAGGACTTTCCCCGGACGGCTTCTGTAAAGATCAAACGCAATGTACTGGCGGAACGTCTCGCGAAGTTGGACAGCGCGGCTGCGATTCTGCCCTTATGAAACCGGTTTGGAAATGATTGTGAGGATCGGAAGTTAGAATTTCGGATTCATTCTTCAAATGGATCGTTTTTTCGCCATCGTCAACCCCGCCGCCGGTGGCGGCCGCTCGGCGAAGCTCGCTGGGCCTGCCCTTGCGCGTTTACGCGAGAAAGGGCTGAAAGTCGACGTCATCGCTTCGACGTGTCCAGGCCACGCTTTGCAACTTGCCCGCGAGGCCTACGATCAGGGTTACCGACGTTTTCTTGCAGTCGGCGGAGATGGCACTGCTCACGAAATCCTCAATGGTGTTTTTGCGGGACGCTCCGCGGTTCAACGCATCACCCTGGGATTCCTGCCGCTTGGCACCGGCAATTCTTTCTTGCGCGACTTTACAAAGGACGGAGCCGCGGCTTCGATGCAGGCGCTTCTCCAGGGCCGCAGTCGCACCGTCGACCTTTTGCGCCTGACACATGCCACCGGCGAAATCTATTCCTTCAATCTCCTGAGCGTTGGCTTTACCGCTGATGTCGCTGCTTTGACCAATCGAATGTTCAAGCCGTTTGGCGATCTCGGCTATTTGCTCGGTGTTTTCGTGCGCGTGGTGCAGTTGCGCTGGCGCTCTTTGGCTTTGCGCTGCGATGACGATCAGGAGTGGGATGAGCGGCGCGCTCTTTTCCTGACCTTCAACAACAGCAAGTACACGGGCGGCACGATGCTGATTGCGCCGCACGCGGATCCTACCGACGGGCTCATTGAATTTGTCCGCTGGGGCCCGATCGGCCGGCTGGGATTGCTCCGCACATTGCCGCGTCTTTACGACGGCTCTCATGTCAATCATCCGCTCGCTTCGCGCCGCGCAGTGCGTCACGTCGAATTCAAGGGGACCGCACCGGTGGATATCATGATCGATGGTGAAGTGCTGACACTGGAGTGCCGGGCACTCGACATTCTTCCCGCCGCCGTGGACATCTGTATATGAAACGGGCCTGGTTGGTGGTACGCAGCGCGATCCTGTGGATCTTCAGCGGTTTGCATTTCTTTCTTGTTGTGCCGCTGCTGATCTTTTTCGGCGTCTTTCTGGATCCTCGCGAGCATGATTGGTTGCAGCGCAGTTTCTGCCGGCGCATCGCATTTCTTTCCGGCGCGCAAGTCCAGGCCCGCCGCTCCGGCGGTTTCGATGCCCAGCGGACGTGCTTTTTCATGGCCAACCACGTCAATCTTTTCGATCCTTTCATGCTGTACTGCGCCATCCCGCAGTTTGTACGCGGATGGGAGCTGGAATCCCACTTCAAGATTCCGGCGTACGGCTGGCTGATGAAGCGCTTCGGCAACGTCCCCGTTCCGGATGTCCGGCGTCCGTCAGACTTGAAGCGCATGTGGCGCATGACACAGGATGCCATCAACGGCGGCACGAGCCTGATCATTTTTCCGGAGGCCAAGCGGACTCGCGACGGGCGAGTGGATCAATTTCAAGACGGCGGGTTCCGCATGGCGCAGCAGCTCGGCATTCCCATCGTGCCTGTCAGTCTCGTGGGATCCTTCCGCCATCACCGGACGGGCCACTGGATGCTCTGGCCGGTGAAGATTACGGTTCATCTTCACGACACCATAGAGACCAAGGGGCTCACAAAAGAAGATGTGCCGGCACTGCGCGAACGCGTTCGCGCGATCGTGGCAGCGCCCTTGGAAGAGGCCTCGAGGGGGAGCACAGGCATAGTGGGGCAAGGCAGGCCACTCGGAAATGGTGACGCGTGAGTGGACAAAGAAGGCCTGCTTGACCGGAGGGTCCCTGAAGAGGACCGCCGACCCGCGAGGGGCACTCCCACCCGGTGTTTGTAAGTGCGGATTCTGCAAGACTTAAAGTGGCGGTATTTTTACTGGCTTGGGAGTGGCTCGTCAGTGTGGACTTCAAAGGGGTTACGGCCACGCTTTGTTCGACAGAGAAATCGTGCCGATCTAACGAAACCATTATAACCTATTAAATTATCATATATGTCATTACTAACTATATAGTGTGCTAGGCGAATCGGAGTTTCAAATTGGCGTACGCAAGAGTCGTCTAGGGGTGATGGTGCCCCGCCCATTCCAAAAGCGAATGGCCAGCGCATGACTCCACCGCTGCGCCCCGCTTAGTTGAGAATTGGGTAAGGGGAAGGCCAGGGAAGAGACGGCAAGAGATGCGGGCTAAAGCGAAAGCTTGATTCCGGGAAGGACACGGCCGGCCCTGGTTTCCTGCCAGGTGTAATAGATGCGGTGGATGACGGTGATCGTGGAAACCACGGCAATTACCCACAGAACCGGACCCATGCGATTGACCAGCCCGCCGATGATGAGCAGCACAAGGCGCTCGGGGCGCTCCATAAAGCCGACTTTACATAAGGGAATGAGGGATTCGGCGCGGGCGCGCGCGTAACTCACCATGACGGAGCCGGCTGTAGCGACCGCGGACAGCACGACATAGGGAGTCCTGCCGCTGACGGAATAGTAGACCAAGAGGCCCATGTAGAGGGCCATGTCCGCATAGCGGTCGAGAGTCGAATCGTAGAATGCGCCGAAGGCAGTGACGCGGTTCTGCCGACGTGCGACCTGCCCATCCAGCATGTCAAGGAAACCGGCAAAGAAAATGGTCAGCGCACCGGTGAAGAAACTGCCAACGGCAAAAAAAGCTGCCGCGCCAAAATTCACAACCAGTCCAAGAAATGTCAGGAGATTGGGATTGATTCCGGTAGCGGCGATGCCGCCAACTATTTTGTCAAGCAGCCATTTGCTGCCGGTTCCAATTGCCCCCGTTAGCGTAGCCATAAGCCGCTAATAGTGTCTCAGAATCACGGCGGATTCGCGAAATCGAAAGTGAATTCCGAATGCGGCGCATCCTATACCGGCCGGCTGTGCCTGCCAACGCTCCTTCCCCTGATGCCGGGATGATAGAAATTCTAAATCGCGTATGTGCGTCAAATGTTCTTGACGAAGAATCGGCTTCATCCTACAGTCGGCAAGTCTGGGAATTTCGACCAATAACTATGATTGAGCTCAACCGCCGCAATTTTCTACTGCGAGCAGGAACAAGTCTCGGCGCCGCGTGGGTTACGACGAATTGGCCGGCTCTCCTGTCCGCTGCAACGCACGCCCACAACGCTGCCAGAGCTACGCCGCCGCCAAAATATGATTTTTTCACTCCAGCGGAGGCGGCGGAAATCGAGGCCATCACCGCGCGCATTATTCCGACGGACGACACTCCGGGGGCGCGCGAAGCCGGTGTCGTATATTTTATCGATCGTGGCCTGGCCACCTTTGCCGTCGACGACCAAAAAACCTACCGCGAAGGTCTGCCTGAATTGCAGGCCAGGTTGCATGAGATGTTCCCCGGTGGCTCCAAATTCTCCAGCTTGGCGACGGAACAGCAGGACGCGGTTTTGCATTCCTTCGATGAAGAGTCCGATGCTCCCCGGCGGGCATTCCGGGCGCGGCCGGGTGCTCAGAGTTTTTTTGAGACGCTCCGCCAGCATACCATCGCGGGATTCCTGATCGACCCCGAATACGGAGGCAATCACGATGGGGTCGGATGGAAAGTCATTGGCCGCGAGCGTGAACATATGTTTCAGGCCCCGTTCGGGTACTACGACAAAGACTATTCCGGCTGGCAACCCGTGGCGAACGAAGCGGAGAAGAAATGACGGTCGACCAGCCCCATTACAAGACTTCCGACGAAGTGGACTTTGTCATCGTGGGCTCTGGCGCGGCCGGCGGCATCCTCGCCAAGGAGCTTTCGACCAACGGTTTTCGCGTGGTTGTCTTGGAGCAGGGCCCTTACCTGACGGAAGCCGATTTTACCCACAACGAAATCGAAATCCTGGCCCAGGACAAGCTCACCAACCATCCGAAACTTCAGCCGAATACGTTCCGCAAGACGCCCGACGAAAAAGCCAAGCCGCAGCGTGCCCTGGTTTATGGGCGATGCGTCGGCGGCACCAGCGTGCACTTCACGGCGAATTTCTGGCGTTTTCACGAAATCGATTACATCGAGCGCAGCAAAGTCGGCCCGATTGCCGGCACCGGGCTCATGGATTGGCCGATTACGTACGCAGATCTCGAACCGTACTATACGAAAGTGGAATGGGAAATCGGCGTTTCTGGCCTGGCGGGCGCCAGTCCCTTTGATCCCCCTCGGTCGAAGCCTTATCCAATGCCGCCGCTGCCGGTGAAGTCTTCGGGCGTAATTTTCGAGCGTGCCGCGCGGAAGCTGGGCTGGCATCCTTTCCCCGCGCCCATGGCCATTCTTTCTCAACCGCGTGCTGGACGAGGCGCTTGCGTCAATTGCGGCTTCTGTCTTGGTTTCGGCTGCGAAGTCGGCGCCAAATCCAGTTCACTCGCCACCGCCATTCGAATGGCGGAGCGCACCGGCCGCTGCGAAATTCGTCCTAACTCCTACGTGCATCGCATCGAGGCGGACGCAAATAGCCGCGCGACTGGGGCCGTTTACTTCGATGAGAAGCGCAACACGCATCTGCAGAAAGCCAAGGCCGTGGTGGTCTGTGCCAACGGTGCCGAGACCCCACGCTTGCTATTGCTCTCTGCCAACAAACAATTTCCCAACGGTCTCGCGAACTCCAGCGGCATCGTCGGAAAATACTTGATGCTCAACAGTGGTGGCGTTGTCACCGGTCAGTTCGAGAATCCGCTCAACGATTACAAGGGCTTCACCGTCAGCCGCGTGCTGCACGATTTCTATGAGCTCGATCCACAAAAAGTCGGCTTCTATGGTGGGGGCGGGCTTGATGCTCGCTTCGATTTCACGCCCATCAGTTTTGCGTTCGGAGGTCTGCCCCCTGGGGTGCCACGCTGGGGCCAGGACTTCAAGGCCGCCCTCGCGCACGATTTCAACCGCACCATGGAAATTTTCTGCCATGGTACATCCCTGCCTCTCGAGAACAACAGTTTTTCGCTCGATCCGGATCTGAAAGACGCCTGGGGCCTGCCTGCGCTCCGCCTGACCTACAAAGATCATCCTGATGATTTGAAGCTCGGGAATTGGATGTTCGCACGCGCTCACGAACTTTTTGACGCCGCGGGTGCGCACAAAAAGTGGAGTTTCCCAGCGCGGGAGCAGCAGTTCGCCGTGCATCTTCTCGGCAGCTGCCGTATGGGAAACGATCCGAAGACGTCGGTGATCAATTCGGACCACCGCGCCCATGACGTCAAGAACCTCTTTCTTTGCGATGGCAGCAGCCTGGTGACTTCCGGCCGCGGCCAGCCCACCATGACCATCGAAGCGCTCGCCTTCCGCGCCGCTGACCGTATTACTGTGCTTGCGAAGCGCGGCGAAATCAGCGCCTGATCTTGCCCTCAATTCCGGAGGACTCAGGAGTTTTTGTAACCGCGCCGCGCGTACTTTCGTCACATCACCTGCGAGGGTCGAATCTATGAACGGGAATCGTCAGAATATCTGGCTTGCAGTTTGGGGAACATCACTGTGCCTCTTGCTGGCGATTGCGGGGGCATGGGCACAGTCCCCTTCCGCGACCCCAGCGGGACCCAAACTCGCGGAAGAAGAATTCAAGAATATTCAAGCTCTCAAGGGAATCCCGGCCGACCAAATCATCCCCTCGATGCAGTTCATTGCTGCTTCTCTTGGCGTCGAATGCGAGTTCTGCCACGTTGCGCATGCGAACGAAAAGGACGACAAGAAGCCCAAAGTCACGGCGCGCAAGATGATCGAAATGATGATGGCGATCAATAAAGACAACTTCGAGGGTCACCGCGAGGTCACCTGCTACTCCTGCCACCGCGGTTCGACGGATCCTGTGGCCACACCCATCATCACAACAGACGAAGAACTCCGGGCGGCAGGCGGCGAAGGGAAAAAACCCGGCGAGGCAAAAGCCTCGTTGCCGGCTGCGGACCAGATTCTCGATAAATATCTCGCCGCCATCGGCGGGGCCGTTGCGCTGCAGAAAATCACCAGCCGCGTGCAAAAGGGAACGCTCACCGCATTCGGCGGCCAGCATTTTTCCGTCGATGTTTATTCAAAGGCTCCGGATAAGCGCGTCTCGATCATGCATCTCCAGGGCGGGGACAGCATCACCGCGTTCGATGGGAAACAGGGCTGGCTTGGTGTTCCCGGACGTGTGCATACGATGTCGACGGCGGAAAATGACGCCGCACGGATCGATGCGGATCTTTACCTGCCGGCGCACCTGAAGACGCTCTACCAGAAATTCAGTGTCGATACGGGTGAAAAAATCGATGGTCATGATACTTACATGGTTGTCGGGCGCACCGAGGGCCAACCGCCGCTCCGTTTGTACTTGGACAAGGAGTCGAGCCTGCTGTTGCGCTTGGTGCGATACGCCGAAACTCCACTCGGCCGTAACCCAACACAAATCGACTATGCGGATTATCGCGATGCGAATGGCGTGAAGGTGCCGTTCCGCTGGACCCTGGCGCGCCCTGGCAACCGATTCGTCATCCAGATCGAGCAGGTTCAACAAAACGTTCCCGTGGACGAGGCCAAGTTCGCGCCGCCACCATCAGTCGCACCTAAACCGCCTGCTCCTTAGTTAGGCCGTATTTCGCAAACCCCCACTGATTTCTCCAGCGATGGAAGGCCGCAGCCTGCGTCGCTGCCGCGCAACTCGATGTCCAAGGATTGGCAGTCCGCCTCTGCTGCCTACCGGTCGTGCCGCCACGAGTTTCTTCCTATTGCCAGGGTTCCGGGAACGACTCTTGAGAGTTCCAGAACCGAGAACGCAGCTGACTCTGCGGCCTTGGCCAATCGCGGTCCTCGCAAATGAAGCTCCTTCTGGACGGACGCTGCTCGCCTGGATGGCAGCGGCATCTGATGACCCAAGAGTTGGCAAATATTTGGCAAAATGGTTTTTGGAGGTAGTTCATCGGAAAGTGGAGAAGTGAGAATCGTCCTTATCAGAAGCGCACTCATCCATCTGAGCTGTTCCCCATGAGCGCAAGGCGAGGCAAAGCGGAACGAGCTGGCGCAGCGAGGCTATTTGCGCGATCACCGGCCTAACTTGTAGGCGTCGATGCAAAGAGCACTCAATTGACAATGTGCCGTGCCGAGGTGAGCGCAACCATGGCATATTATGTTCTCCCACGACCGAGTTCACAGGCGTCGACAGCCGACGAGGTTGCCATTTGAAACGCTTGGCGTAGGACCGTCACTATCCGATCGAAGACCATTTGCAGATTGATTACCCAAACAACTCACGGAGGGAGGAATTTCAGTCAAGTTTACAGTCCAATACCCCGCAGGTGAGGAATTAACATGAAACTTCTGCTGAAATTCAACCTGGTCTTATTTCTCGTATTTGACGCGGCTTTCTAGCCTCTAGCCACCGGTTATTTTTGCAATAGTCTTCTGCAGAAAAATGCAAAGACCGAAATTGTCGAAAACGCGCGGATCATGATGGAGTCCGCGCTGGCCGTGCGCAACTACACTGCCACGGAGATTAAGCCATTATTGGAAACGCAAGTTAAGTACAACTTCTTGCCCCAGATGGTGTCTTCCTATTCGGCGAACCCATACTTCAGGACCCTCCAGAAAAAGTTTCCGGAATATGCTTACAAAGAGGCAACCCTTAATCCGACGAATCCAAGTGATCGGGCAGTCGATTGGGAAGCCGACATTGTGAACGAATTTCGTAGGTCAACGAATAGGTCCGAAATCGTCACTGAGCGTGATACACCCACTGGCAGATTCATGTCCATGGCCCGCCCCCTGAGAGTCTCACTTCCCGCCGGCCTGAATTGTCACGATACGCCTGAAACCGCATACCCGACGCTGCTCGCTAAATACGGCAATGCGAACGGTTTCGGCTGGAAATTAAACGATATCGTTGGCGCGCAGATTGTGTCTGTTCCCACCCGTCTACCCCTCCAACGCGCGCATGGAGTCCTTGTCGCATTCAGGACTTCCTTGGCGGCGATCTTCGTGGTCCTTGTTCTCGCAATCAATGCTGTTGATCTTCCTTGTGATTCGCCCGGTCAACAGGCTGTCCAAGGTCGCGAGTGAGTTAAGTCTAGGAAACATGGACGCAGGGGACTTTCAGATTTCCGGCAAAGACGAGATTGCGGAGCTATCGCATGCCTTCACCCGCATGAAAAAGAGCCTGGTCGAAGCGATGAAGATGCTCGCGTCCTAATTCCAACCAAGACGGTGTCCGGGCCGGACCGGTAACAAATGGTGGGTCCGGGTGGACTTGAACCACCGACCTCGCCCTTATCAGTATTGAGGTCTTAGGTCCCGAGCCTAGGAATACAGGTTCTCTGATCAGCATGGGAGCTTATTTCACGAGTGCTGAGGATCTCGCAAGTGTTTCGTCCGACTGGATCGCCGGAAGAAGAACACAACTCGACGTTGGCATCGACGACGCATCCCAGACCACAGCGTGGGAGACCTATCTCCTGCCGGAAGGTCTGAGCAGGCACTGCAAAATGTCAGCCGTGATATTTCGTTCAGGGAACAGTTCTTGAAAGTTCGAGAACTGAGAATCCAGCTGACTCTGCGGCTTTGGCCAATCGCTGGTCCCCGCAGATGAAGCTCCTCTTGGAGGGACGCTGTTCGCACCAGACCAAGGACGCGGCAAGTTGCAAGCTATCGGCTGCCCGCAAGGAATGCTTATCCAACAACTGCGTCGCCAAATCACGAACCTGATCGCCGGGAAGAATTTCCCTCCACCCACGGTTTAGCAAACGCAGGCGTGCCACGGCACCGTGTTTGTCGAGATCGGTTATCTCCTTATCCCGATGGAGGCGGCAAATAGCACTGTGAACTTCTACGAGACTTCCCCACCAAACTGCGGGCGCAAATCTCCTCAGATGGGACTGAGCGTGACGACTCGCGGCTTCGTGAACACACAAGGCGACTAGCGCGCTGGCATCCCAAAACGCGGTCGTTTTTTTCACAGTTCTTCTTCTCTGTCGGCGAGAACGGCTTGAATCGCCTTGTTCCCTGCAACGCTTCCCGTCGGAATCTTCAAGAGCGCCTTTACATCGAGTCGCACCTTAGGGAGACGCAGTTTCCCCGCCGCAACCAACACGAGTTCCTGATCGTCGGCACCTTCCGCCGAAAACGGAACTAGTTTGGCCACCGGGAGATTACGGTCTCGGATTACCACTTCTTCGCCTCCTTTCGCGAATGTTAGGTACTTGCTCAGCTGGTTCTTTAGTTCCGCGACATTCACACTGCGCATTTGGCCTCTCCCTATTCATGGCTATTATAGCCATGAATAGACCCAAATGGGAAGAGCCCAATGGTCGGCAAAATGGTTTTTGGAAAGAGAATCCTCGCCAGCCTTCTCACTGGAGGAGGTAGCGGCTGGCTCGTATCGCCACATTCACATCAACTCGAAGCGCGTCTACCGTAGAAGGAGTCCTCAATCGCTCGCAGGCGGCTACTTACGCTCGTTCGAACTTTGAATTGCCTTGCGGAGAGCTTCTTGTCGAAGGGGCCCTTTTTTTTGGCGGTCTCCATCACCGTCTTGCCCTTATTGTTACGACGGTGAGGTCAGCCCCATGTACCGGCAACCGTGCGTTCCGGGTCGCCTTTCTGCTCATCATTCTCATCATGGTCTTCTGTCTCTACCAGATGTCAAACCTCTTGGCCACATTAGGCGAGTTGCTTCGCCTGGAGCGGAGGCCGCTGAATCAGATTATTGTGCCTTGATGCCTTCTCCCCACATCAATTGCTGCCAGGACGCCGTGGATCGCGGGAAGATGGGGGAAATGTCCGCAACGTTGGAAAACATTCGCGTGAACTTACCCTCGCCAGAAAAATACAGAATAACGTATTGGTCGTGCAGCGGATCACGGCGCGCAATTTCCTCCCTCCATCTTTCGACAAAATAGATATAGGCCAAGGTCTCGTTGTGGTTGCCCGAGCACAGGCCAAGCAAATTGACACGATAGTGTTCAGGTGAGTCGACTCCCGCGTCTATTGCATCGGGCTTACCGGCAATCTTCAGGATTTCGTCGGAACTCATTCCTGGCCGCAACTGGGAAAAGTGTGTGCGAGCTTTGCCCAGATCCGAATCCGACATGCGAAATCGCGCTTTTGCGGGAGCACTCTTGAGAGCAATTGGCGACACACGACAGCAATCCGGATGACTACGCAGCCAAGCTTCGACTGCGTTCTGCAATCGTTGCCGGTGATCGCCAACACTCGGCCATAGGAAATAGTCGTCCATCCTTAGTTCATTAGCCTTTTTGTGAGCGAGCGCGGGCAACACGTCCGGCACGCCCTTGTCCCCAAGGATCATGTATGCAACGTCTCCGACCACCGGTACTCCCAGTAGTGGCTCTGAGCGCGGGTCAGGCATCCATCGAGTGTCGGTCAGTCGATTCACCAGGCAGGGCAAAGAGTATGCGCCGAGCCGGTCGAGTGCGTCGTAAGTATCGTCCGTGACGATCGCGTCGTAAACCTCATCGGCATCGGGCCGCTTCTCACCGGGCCCAACTTTGGCCTCTACGATTTCGCGATATTCCAAGAAGGTCCCGACATTCGGCAACTGGCGACACATGAGTTCCGCAAGCTCCGGCGCATGTTTGGCATCGAGGATCACGGTCGGATAGCCAATAGGAATCTTTTGCCCCAAGACATGAGGTTGCTTGTGGAACAAGTAAACGTCCATCGCAGCTTTCACTTTGGCGAATTGCTCGCGAGACATGGTCTTGAGGCCGTAACGTAAGGACACCTCGGGTGCATTGAAGCCGATAGCATCGATCCCATGGTGATCGGCCAGGAAAATGGCTCGCTGGTTTTGGAACTTCTGCGAGATGATTGTGACCCTTTCTTGACCAAATATTTCCTTCACCCGGACCACCGAATCCAATGTTCGGAATCCTGCGTAGTCCAAATAGACTCGGTCAGCCGGCACGCCTTTGTCGATTAAGGCGTTCTTCATGTCGGTTGGCTCATCGTAGCTTTGGACGTGGTTGTCGCCGCTCACAACGAAATAGTCGACTTTCCTGTGGTAATAGAGCTCCGCTGCCGCCGCGATTCGGTTTTCGAAATAGGGATTAGACCAGCCTCCGAAGGTGCGCTTGGGGCATCCGAGAATCAACCCGACGCGCCGGTGAGGAATTAACGATACGTTGGAGTAGGTCTTGCCCTTAGACGCGTGCGCAATTACGACCCTGGCGGCAATCAGCGCAGCTGCACAGAGTGTCGCCAGCGCACAAAACGCAAAGAGGACTTTTCGAAACATGACAGCCTGATGGTCCCGTACTGCACCAGCATACACGCCAATGTTTACCGGCACAGGTCCCTGTCCGGTAGGACGTTCCGTCCGCGAAACATGAAGATTCCGGATGGATCGTCGGGTGCCCGAACGATTTGAGGGCGTATTCCATTTCACAAGCAAAGACATTTTTCCTTCTCCTGAACGTGCGTATCGAACGATCGCCGGTCGGCGCTGCGGCGTGCGAGCTCGCAACCGAAGGCGAATCGGCGGATGAAAGGAACAATTGAGACGGAAAAAGAGACGCCCGTGCACAGCCGTACGGTTCAGGGGCGAATCAGATCAGAGGGAGGAATCAAGTGTGCATAGCTCGGGAGGTGGATGCTGCGAAGCCCCGGAATCCAAGCGAAATACTTCGGGGTACGGCGACCGCCCTGAGTGCAATGGGATCCGACTAAACGTGAAGTTGACAAACGGTTGACAAAACGGCTTCTTGAAGAAGATCGCCAAAAAGGGGAAAAGTGAAGAATAACCGCGTATTTACTGATGATTTGAATGGTGGGCCTGGGGGACTTGAACCACCGACTTCGCCTTTATCAGGAGCGGGACCTTGGCAAAATGTTTGCCGCCCGCGGGTTCGATCGCCTGACGTCATCGGCCTATGTATTTGATGCGGCTGTTGTCTTTCTACGTCCGTTCAAAGCAGCCCACGACCAAGATTGAGAGATTGAGCCGAAGAGTTGACATAGCCATCGAAGATAGCTAGAATCAGGACGATGAAGATAAGCGTCGCCGAAGCCAAAAACAAACTGCCGAAACTCATCAAGAAAGCTGAGAACGGTGAACGCGTCACAATCTGTCGTCGCGGCAAGCCCGTGGCGGACCTGGTGCGCACGACCAAGCCGACTGGGAAGAAGCCCGAGTTGGGCTTCCTGAAAGGCAAGAAGATCGTGCTCGACCCGGACTGGTGGAAACCGATGACGGACGAGGAAGTGGACGCCTTCCTGGAGGGCCGCTACTGATGCGTGTCCTGCTGGACACGGTGGCCTTCCTCTTTGCCATCGAAGATCCGGACAGGTTGTCGCGGAAGGCGCGGACCGTGATGGGAGACCCGGCTAACCAGCGGGAACTGAGCGTCATTTCGCTGGCAGAGATCGCCATGAAGAATGCTGCAGGAAAGCTGAATCTCAGCCGCGAGGACACGATGGACGCGCTAAGGCGGCTGCAGGTGAGCATGGTGCCGTACGCGGAAGCACACGTGTTAGAGCTGATGAGGCTGCCCGCGCACCATCGCGACCCGTTCGACCGCATGCTGATTGCGGAGGCGCTGGCCGAAGACGTGCCTGTGATGACCTGCGACAAGGAATTCCGGAAGTATAAAGGGCTAGAGGTGATTTGGTGATAACCAGGAAGCTCAGGAGGGAGGCAGAAGTCGACACTCTCCGCGCGAAAGTAATCAAGCGAACCGCCGAGCGGGTTCGATGCCCACCGCACCTTACCAAAAGTCCCGTTGAATCCGTTGGCCTTACTCGCAGACTTTGCCGGGCCCGCGGAGCGGTTTAGGATTTCTGTGCTGCGTCCGGGCGAGCTGTTAAAGAAGGTGAAACCATGAGCAAAGCTACCTATCCATT
>WNGH01001207.1_pt1 | contig 23955 bp, 20 predicted proteins | sample 5400631 | NCBI WGS metagenome assembly WNGH01 (sample SAMN13153373, study PRJNA577476) | soil metagenome | isolation source: 115 cm soil or saprolite under Garry oak tree replicate 1 | place: USA:California | collected 2016-06-15
TGTACGACCGTACTTTCCTGCCCGGTCAGCATCAGTTCCTGATATAGACGCAAGGCTATCAGGTTTGACGGTTTTTTGCCTTTCATGTCCGTCACCAAAGAAAATTGTAACAGCCGTCGCGTCAAACTGAACCACTACCCATCAGTGACGATCGATCCGGCCGCCCTCTTCCTCGACGAGAAGTTCCTCAAGCAGCAGGGTGCCGAGCGGCAAATGGCGCCGCCACATCACCATCAGGACGATGATCTTGACCTTGTCCAGCGACACGGTCGCTTCGGGCAGCGCCATCGCCCGTTCGACGACCGCTTCGCGTACCGCTGCGTCGATGGCGCCGGCCTGTTCGAGAAAGGCCAGGAAGCCGCGGGCGCCGGTGGCGAGCTTGGCGATTTCGCCGTGGTCATAAATGCGCACGGCGCCGCTGCAAGCCGCCATCGCGCCCGCCGTCGGGGGCAGCCCGGCCAGCCACTCGAGGGTGGCGGAGATGTCGTCATCGTCGAATCCAGCCGCCGACAGCTTGCGCGCCAGTACCTCCGAATCCGGGCAGGGTTGCGGATGGTAGCTCTCGAATAGAAAAACGAGGATGTCGAACATCGCCAATCGGTCGCCGCATCGGTTAGCCGAGTCGTTGATAGCGGCCGCCGGGCAGACTGGCGACCCGGCCATCAAGCTCGAGTTCGAGCAGCATCGCAAGAAGCGAATCGGGCGTCAAGCCGCTGCGCGCGGCAATCGTGTCGATGTTGCAGGGATCGTGACCTATGGCCGCCAGCAGCGCCGCCGAGGCACCGTCGGGCGGGGGCGCCTCGGCGGGGTGACCGACATCGCGCTGCGGAGTATCCCAGCGCAGTTCCTCGAGGACATCGGCGGCCGTCTCGACGAGCTTGGCACCTTGGCGGATTAGCTGGTGGCAGCCCTTCGACAACGGCGAGTGGATCGAGCCGGGTATGGCGAACACCTCGCGGCCGGCCTCGCCGGCGAGCCGTGCCGTGATCAGGGAGCCGCTGCGCGCGGCGGCCTCGACGACCAGGCAGCCGCGGCACAGGCCGGCGATGATGCGGTTGCGGCGCGGAAAGTTGCCGGCCAGTGGCGGCGTGCCGAGCGGAAATTCGCTGACGACGGCGCCTTGCTCGGCGATGGTGCGGGCCAGCGCCTCGTTGCGGGCCGGATAGATCCGGTCGGCCCCGGTACCGACGACGGCAATCGTTGCCCCTCCCTTGAGACCGCCACGGTGGGCCGCGGCATCGATGCCGAGCGCCAGCCCGCTGACGACGACCAGACCCGCCGCGGCGAGGGCCGCGGCGAAGGCCGTGGCATTCTCCTCGCCCTGGCGCGTCGCGTTGCGGCTGCCGACGATGGCCAGGGCCGGTCGCCCGAGAAGCTCGACGCGACCGGCGACGTAAAGCAGCGTCGGCGGGTCGGCGCTGTCGAGCAGGGCTTGCGGATAATCGGCGTCGCCGAGGGTCAGGATGCGGTGCCCGGCTTCGCCCGCCCAGCCGAGCGCGGCCTCGACCTCGGCGTCGGCCGCGTGCCCGAGAAGGTGCGCCGCTCCATCGGCACCAACCACGCTGGCAAGAGCGGCAGGAGCGGCGGAGAAGATTCTTTCGGGCGAAGCGAAGGCGGCGAGCAGGCGGCGCTGGCTTTCGCCGCCTATGCCCGGCGCGAGGGTCAGGCGCAACCAGGCCCGGAGTTCGGCCGCGGCGCCGTCGTTGCCCACGCCGGCCGGTCAGTCAGGGCGTCCGTGCGGCGTCGCCTTGCTGCACGGGGCGACTGGCGTCCATGACGAGAGCATAGGAGACGCGATCGAAAACGCGGAACACGAAGACCAGCCCGAAACGTTCCTCGGGGAGGCGGTAGATTTCCGGCCGACCCTCATAGCGATTGGTCACTTCGCTCCCGACGCGGTAAAGCGCAAGGACATGGCCGACTTCCAGCCCGTCCCTGGCGCCACGGGACAGCGCCACGATCGAATGGCGACCGCCGGAAGCAATCCCCCCGTAGATTGAAATGACGCGACCGCGGACGAGTTCGGCCGGCGGGTGCGGGACGTAGTTGATCAGTTCGGGCTGCGTGGCGACGACCAGGTGGTCGCCACGCCCCACCTCCTGGCGCGCATTGACGATCTCGAAGCTGGCCGGCTCGCCCGGGCGAACTTGGCGCGCGGTGCCGAGATAAAAGGCCTCGTAGCCGAGGACTTCCTGGCTTTCCGGGTCGAGCAGCGGCTGGCCGGGACGATAGATCTGCCAGTTTTCGGTCGGCACCGTCACACCATGCACATAGACGTGGTCCCGGGAGCCCACGAAGACATGATCCTCCTCGGTCGCGACGATGCGCGGCGCCAGATTCAGATCGCGGGTTTCGACCACCAGGGGCCGCGACAGGAAGGGCTCGATGGCCTGCTGCGGTATCGAGGGAATCGCCTTCTGGATATCCTCGACGAGGACCGACGGAGCCAGCTTGGTGAGGCTGCCGAGCTTCAATTGCGGGTCCCTGCCGCTGCGATCAAGGACGATTTCCTGGCCGGGATAGATCCGGTGGGGGTTCTTGATCTGGTCCTTGTTCAGGCGCCAGACTTCGGGCCAGCGATAGGGCTCCTTGAGAAATTTGCCGGCAATGCCCCATAGCGTGTCGCCGGGGACGACGATGTAGCGGTCCGGGGCATCGTTGGCGATTTCGATCGGCTTCGTCGCCTGGGCCCCCGCGAGGGCGCTTGAGAACGAGAGGATCAGGGCGGATATAATGCGGATCAACATAGCTTACCTCGCGGAGTTCGTCACAGAAGTGACAGCTTGCATTAAATTCTGCCGGTAATTACTTAAACCAGCAACATAAACTGCGGACTACCCCGGGCCGCCGTCACCGTTCGCCGACACTTTCATGGCCCTGCTGCCCATCCTGCGCTATCCGGACCCGCGCCTGCATAAGCAGGCGGCGCGCGTCCACAACGTCGATGCCTCGATCCGCCGGCTGGCGGCGGACATGGCGGAAACGATGTACGCCGCGCCCGGTATCGGGCTGGCCGCCACCCAGGTCGATGTGCACAAGCAGGTCATCGTCATCGACATTTCGGAAGACAAGTCGGACTTGCTGACGATGATCAACCCGGAGATCCTCGATCGATCGGGCGAATGCGAGAACGAGGAGGGTTGCCTGTCGGTTCCCGGCATCTACGAGAAAGTGACGCGCAGCAGCCGGGTCCGCGCCCGCGCCCTGGACGTGCACGGCAAGGTTTTCGAACTCGATGTCGAGGGACTCCTGGCCGTTTGCATACAGCACGAGATGGACCACCTTCAGGGCAAGATGTTCGTCGAATATCTTTCCCGTCTCAAGCAGACACGGATCCGCGGCAAGCTTGCCAAACAGGCCAGGATCACCGCCTGACCACGATGGACCTGATTTTCGCGGGAACACCGCAGTTCGCCGCCGTGGCGCTGGAATCTCTGTTCGCCGCCGGCCACCGCGTCCGCCTGGTCCTGGCCCAGCCGGACCGGCCGGGCGGCCGGGGCATGAAACTGCAAGCGGGCCCGGTCAAGGCGATGGCGGCAAGGCAGGCGACGCCGGTTTTCCAACCGGAGCGGCTCAAGGATGCGGCCAGCCACGGGCCGATCCGCAGCGCGGTCGGCGACGGCGCGGAGATCATGATCGTCGCCGCCTACGGCCTGATCCTGCCGCAGGCGGTCCTCGACATTCCGCCGCGCGGCTGCCTCAATATCCACGCCTCGCTGCTGCCGCGCTGGCGTGGCGCGGCGCCGATCCAGCGCGCCATCGAGGCCGGCGACGCGGAGACGGGCGTGACCATCATGAAGATGGAGGCCGGCCTGGATACCGGACCCATGCTTCTCAGGTCGGCGACACCGATTGCCGACGATGACACGGCCGGCACAGTGCATGACCGGCTGGCCATCCTCGGCGCCCGCCTGATCATCGCCGCGCTGGACCGCATCGATGACCTGACGGCACTGCCCCAACCTGCGGACGGCGTGACCTACGCCGCCAAGATCGCCAAGGGCGAGGCCGCCCTGGACTGGCGCCGCACGGCCACGGACATCGATCGCCGGGTCCGCGCCTTCAATCCCTTCCCTGGCGCCGTCGCCGAGTTTCAGGGCGCGCCGATCAAGGTCTGGCGGGCCCTGCCGACCAGCGGCGAGGGCCCGCCGGGAACCGTGCTCGCCGCCGACGCGACGGGCATCGCTGTCGCCACCGGCGGCGGCGTCCTGCGCCTCACGGAATTGCAAAGGCCGGGCAGCAAGCGTCTGGCGGCTGACGACTTCCTGCGCGGCTGCGCCATTCGTCCCGGCGACTGTTTCGCCCTGCCGGCCGGCTGAACGCCGGTTGAACTTGCGCCTCCCGCCCCCATCTCACGGGACAAACCCGATCGAGGAGCGCTCGCATGTTCAACTGGTTCAAGACCACGATGCTGATGGCGGCGATCGTCGCCCTGTTCGGCATCATCGGCGCGACCATCGGCGGTCGCGGCGGAATGATGTTGGCATTGCTGCTGGGCGGCGCCGGCAGCCTGATTTCCTATTGGTTCTCGGACAAAATGGTCCTCTCGATGTACAACGCCCGAGAGGTCGACGAGGCCAGTTCCCCCTACCTCTACAACATCGTCGCGGAACTGGCCGGACGTGCCGGCCTGCCGATGCCGCGCGTCTATATCATCGACGAAGCCCAGCCCAACGCCTTCGCCACCGGACGCGACCCGGAACACGCCGCCGTGGCGGCGACGACGGGCATCCTCCAGTTGCTGTCGGCACGGGAACTGCGCGGCGTCATGGCCCACGAGCTGACCCATGTCCGGCACCGCGACATCCTGATATCGACCATTGCCGCCGTCATGGCCGGAGCGATCTCGGCAATCGCCAACTTCGCCCTGTTCTTCGGCGGCCGCGACGATTCCGGCCGCCCGGTCAACCCGATCGCCGGCATCGCCGTGGCGATTCTCGCGCCGCTCGCCGCCGGCCTGATCCAGATGGCGATCTCGCGCGCCCGGGAGTTCGAGGCCGATCGCGGCGGGGCCGAGATATCCGGCGATCCTAATGCGCTTGCCGATGCCCTGGCGAAGATCGACGCCTATGCCCGCGGCATACCGATGGCGAGCGCCGAGGCCCATCCCGAAACGGCCCAGATGATGATCATGAACCCGCTCTCCGGCGGCGGCATCGCCGGTCTCTTCGCCACCCATCCGCCGACCGAGGAACGCGTCGCCCGCCTGCGCGCCATGGCCTGAGGCGTTACGGCACGACTTCGGCAATGGCCACGCCCGGCTCCAGTTCGAGCCGGCTCCGCAGCGCAGCGGTGACGCTGATCCGTCCGTCGGCATCGACCCGCAGCACCGCGTCGATGCCGAGCTTGGTCGCCAGCCGGCGCCAGTCGCTGGGACCGCCGATGAAGATCGGCTTGCTGGCGGCATCGGAAATCGTCCCGGCGTGGGGGCGCGGCGTGACAAGTATGGTCACCGCCTCGGTATGCGCCGCCGGGTAGCCGCTGCGCGGATCGATGAGGTGCGAGTAGCGCCGGCCGCCCACCTCGAAGTAGCGCTGGTAATCGCCCGAGGTGCCGATCGCCTCGCCGTCGCGCAACTCCAGGCTGGCCAAGGCACCCGCCTGGCGCGGATGCTGGATGCCGACCCGCCAGGCGCGCTCGCCCTTGCGGCCCAGCGCCAGGACGTTGCCGCCGATGTTGACCAGGGCATTGCCGATACCCTGGGCACCCAGGATGGCCGCGGCCCTGTCCAGTGCATAGCCCTTGGCATAGCCGCCGAGATCGAGCTGGACGGCGCGGTTGCGGCTGCTGACGAGACCGCCGGCAATGGTCAGATCGCTCATCCGCGGCTTGGCGCGCACCAGCGCGTCGATCTCGCCCGATGGCGGCACAACCGGTTTGAATTCGTCGTTGTGGAATCCCCACAGGGCGATCAGCCGGCCGATCGCCGGATCGAACAGCTCTTCGCCGCGCTCGGCGATGGCCTGGGCGTCCTGCAGAAGCACGGCCAGTTCCGGGCTCACCGGAATGTCCGGGCGGCCCGCCGCGATGGCCTCGTTGAGCGCCGTCAGGTCCGACGGCTGCCAGGCGTGGAGGCTCCGGTGCAGCCGGTCGAACTCGCTCAGCACCGCCTCCACGCCGGCGCGCGCGCGGCTCTCGCTTTCGCCATAGACGAGAATTTCCACCCGCGTCCCGAAGACGTAATTCTCCCGCTGGTAAACGGCCGGGGCGCGCTGGCAGCCGGCCAGCCCCGCCATCACGGTAATCAGCAACAACATGATTCCGTCATGAAGATGACGACGCGGGGGACGATTCATGGGCGGCGACAGAAGGCTCGGGGCGTCGTCATTGTGCCAGTCCGGCGCGCCGGCCACGCGCAGCGGCATTGAAAACAATGGAACAATGCCGCATGAAGCGCGCGACGTTCCCCGCACCCGACTCGCTGGCCGCGGCGCTGCTGGCCGCCAGCGAGGCCGTCGCCGAGGTCATCGGCGGCCGCAGCATCGATGCGGCGCTGGCGTCCACAGCCATCGATCCGGCGCGGCGCGGCGCCGTTCAGGATCTTGCCTACGGCGCACTGCGCCAGTACGCGCGCGGCGATTTCCTCATGGCCCGCCTCATGCGGCAGCCGCTGCGCGAAGTCCGGCTTCGAACCCTGCTGCTGGCCGCTTTCCATCGGCTCGAGGCGCGCCCGGGCGACGCCCACACCACGGTGGACCAGGCCGTCGCCGCCGCCGCAACACTTGCCGGCGGACGCTTCAAGGGCCTGGTTAACGCCGTGCTGCGCAGCTATTTGCGGCGGCGGGAGGAACTCGAGGGGTGCGTCGCCGCGAACGAGGAAGCCCGCTGGCGCATGCCGTCCTGGTGGATCGCCGCGCTGCGCCGCGCCTACGCCGACGACTGGCGGGAGATCCTGGCGGCCGGCAACGCCCACCCGCCGATGACGCTGCGCGTCAACCGCCGCCGCAGCGACGCCGCGGCCTATGTCGAGCGCCTCGCTGCCGCGGCCATCGCGGCCCGCCCGCTCGGCGGGCAGGCGGTGCTGCTCGAGCGGCCGCAACCGGTCGCCACGTTACCCGGCTTTGCCGAAGGCTGGGCGTCGGTGCAGGACTGGGGGGCGCAGCAGGCCGCGGCGCTGCTCGACATAGGCGACGGCATGCGCGTGCTCGATACCTGTGCAGCGCCGGGAGGCAAGACCGCCCACCTGCTCGAAAGCGCCGAGCTCGATCTGCTCGCCCTCGAAGTCGATGAAAGGCGCGCCGGGCGCATACGGGAAAACCTGGAGCGGCTCGGTCTCGATGCCAATATCATGGTCGGCGACTGCCGCGACCTCGCCCGCTGGTGGGACGGCCGCCCCTTCGAGCGGATCCTGGCAGATGTGCCTTGCTCGGCGTCGGGGGTCGTCAGGCGGCATCCCGACGGCCGATGGCTGCGGCGCGCCGCCGACGTCGCCGGCTTCGCCCTGGTCCAGGCGGAAATCATCGAAGCCGTTTGGCGGACCCTGGCGCCGGATGGCAAAATGCTCTATTGCACCTGCTCGCTGTTTCCCGAGGAGAATGGCGCGCAGGTCGCCGCTTTCGCGGCGCGCCACCGGGATGCGCAACGACTGCCGATCGGGAGCGGAGAAGAACTTCAGCTGACGCCTCAGGCGGACCATGACGGCTTCTATTACGCATTGCTGCAAAAGCGCGCTTGAACGGTTCGCCCCTTGGCGGTGGGGTTCCGCGTGGCTGTTGGCCATTGCCCTGGCCGTGCCGGCGCTGCCGGTGCAGGCCGGCTCGATCGCCCCGGTCAGCGCCAGCCTCTCGCCGGCGGACGACGCCGCCTATCAGCTCAACGCCGAATTCGACATCGATCTCGGCGGCCGTATCGAGGAAGCCGTTTCGCGTGGCGTGCCGATCTACTTCAATCTCGAGTTCGAGCTGACGCGGCCGCGCTGGTATTGGATCAGCGAACACGTCGCCGGCACGGCCATCACCCATCGCCTGTCATACAACGCCTTGACTCGGCAATACCGGTTGTCGACGGGCGCGCTGTACCAGAATTTTGCCACCTTCGCCGAAGCGGTGCGGGTCTTGAGCCGCGTCTTGATCCTTCACGCCGTCGACAGGACCGCCGTCAAGCGCGGCGAGAGCTATGTCGCGGCGGTTCGCCTGTCGCTCGACAAGACCCAGTTACCCAAGCCCTTCCAGGTCGATGCCATCACCAACAGCGACTGGCAGGTTGATACCAAGGCGCTGCGCTGGCAATTCGTTCCGGCCGACAAAATGGCGACTGTCGACGGCCGATGAAGGCTCTGCTCATCACTGCCGCGGCCTGCGGCGCCATTCTGCTGTTCCTGTTGGCCTCGGCCAGCGCCAACACGGCATTGTTCGCGCAAAACTACCCGCTGCTGCTCGCCCTCAACGGCGTCGTCGCCATCGCCCTGCTCACCCTCGTGGCCGTCCAGCTGCGCGAATTCTGGCGCGAATACCGGCAGCGGGTGTTCGGCTCCCGCCTCAAGGCAAGGCTGCTGGTGATGCTGGCGATGATGGCGGTATTGCCGGGATTTCTTGTCTATGGCGTATCGATCCAGTTTGCCGTGGCCAGCATCGAGTCATGGTTCGACGTGCGCGTCGACAGCGCCCTCGAGGGTGGCTTGAACCTCGGCCGCAACGTGCTCGAGTCCTTGCAGTCCGACTTGGCGGAAAAGGCCCGCAGCATGGCTCTGGAGCTTGACGACGCCACGCCGGCGACGCCGAGCCGCCTCAACCGTCTGCGCGAACAGGCGGGCGTCCAGACGGCAACGCTGCTGACCACGAGCGGCCAAGTCGTGACGAGCAGCTCCGGCGAAGTCGGCCAGTTGATGCCTCCCCTGCCGACTGCGGCGCAGATTCGCCAGGGGCGTCAGGGCCTGGGCCTCTCCTCGGTGGAGGGCGATGCGGCCACTGGCCTTAGTCTGCGCACCCTGGTGCCGGTGGCGGGGACGCGGCTGGAGAGCGAGACGCGCTTGCTCTACCTGGCCCAACCGGTGCCCGCAGGCATCGCCAGAAGCGCCGCCAGCGTCGAGGCCGCATACCGCGACTACCAGGAGCTGCAGCTTGGGCAAAAGGGACTGAAGCGGATTTACACGCTGACGCTGACGCTGACGCTGCTGCTCTCGCTGTTCGGGGCGATCGCGCTGGCTTTCCTGCTGGCGCGGCGGCTCGCCCAGCCGCTGCTGATCCTCGCCGAAGGCACCCAGGCCGTCGCCGCCGGCGATTTCACGCCGCGCGCGGCGATGAAAACCCACGACGAGTTAGGCATCCTGACCCGCTCCTTCAACCGCATGACGCTGCAGCTCGCCGAGGCGCGGCGCGAAACCGAGCTGCACCGGGCCTATCTCGAAAGCGTGCTGGCCAACCTCTCGGCGGGCGTCATCACCTTCGACAAGGGCTTGCGCCTGCGTGCCGTCAATCGCGGCGCACGTGCCATCCTCGGCGACGATCTCGCCATCCGCGAAGACCTGCCGCTCGCCGACTGGCCGGTCCATCATGCCCTGCGCGATGCGATCGGCGAGGGTTTCCTGACGCCGGCCGACTGGCAGAAGCAGCTTGAGACGACCACTTCTGCCGGCGCCGCCCAGGTGCTGCTGATGCGCGGTACGACGCTGCCGGCGGCGAGCGGCGGCGGCTTCGTCGTCGTTTTCGACGACATCACCCAACTGATCTCGGCACAGCGGACCGCGGCGTGGGGTGAAGTGGCGCGACGCCTCGCCCACGAGATCAAGAACCCGCTGACGCCGATCCAGTTGTCCGCCGAGCGCCTCCAGCTCAAGCTCGCCGATCGGCTCGACCCTGCCGCCCGCGAGCTGCTCGAACGGGCCACCCGGACCATCGTCCACCAAGTGCAGGCGATGAAGAACATGGTCAATGAATTCCGCGACTATGCCCGCACCCCGCCGCCGACCCTGCGGCCGATCGACCTCAACGCCCTGGTCGGCGACGTCGCCGGCCTCTACGAACCGGGCCGGGCGCGGCTGCTCTGCGAACTGGCCCCGGCATTGCCGCCGGTGCTCGCCGACGCCGACCAGGTGCGCCAGGTAGTGCACAATCTGCTCGCCAATGCCGAGGACGCGCTCGCCGGTGCCGCGATGCCCGACAGGGATCCGCGCATCACCGTCGCCACGGCCTGCGACGAGCGCGGCGTGCGGCTCACGGTCAGCGACAACGGCGGCGGCATTGCGCCGGCGATCCTGGCCCGCGCCTTCGAGCCCTACGTGACGACCAAGGCGAAGGGCACGGGACTCGGGCTGGCCATCGTCAAGAAGATCATCGACGAACACCGTGGCGAGGTTAGGATCGCCAATCGGCCCGAAGGCGGCGCCGAGGTCGTGGTCAGGCTGCCGGCGGCAGTATGACATTAACATAGCCACGACAGACCGGCGCCGCAGGGGAAACCAGCCATGGCTCAAATTCTCGTAGTCGACGACGAAATCGGGATCAGGGAACTGCTCTCGGAAATCCTTCGCGACGAAGGCCACGACGTCCATGTCGCCGAGAATGCGGCGGCGGCCAGGGCGGCCCGGGAAGCGTTGCGCCCCGACCTGGTCCTCCTCGACATCTGGATGCCGGACACCGACGGCGTCACCCTGCTGCGCGAATGGGCCGCCGCCGGACACCTGGACATGCCGGTGGTCATGATGTCCGGCCACGCCACCATCGACACCGCCGTCGAGGCGACCAAGATCGGCGCCCTCGATTTCCTCGAGAAACCCATCGCCTTAGCGAAGTTATTGTCGACCGTCAAGCGCGCCCTCGAGGCCAAGGTTCCACCGCCCGGCAACGGTGCGATGTCGCTCGCCCTCTTCGACCGGCCCGGCGCCCTGCGCGACCTCCGCCGCCAGATCGAGCAGATCGGAGCCAGGAGCCGGACCCTGCTGTTGCGTTCGCGCCCCGGCGGCATCGTCGAACTGGTCGCCCGCACCTTGCACCAGACGGGCAAGGCCTGGATCGACCTGGCCCGCCATCCGAATCCCTTGACCCTGGACGCATTGGCGCAAGCGGCGGGCGGCGTCCTCTTCGTCGAGGAAATGGCCGATATGGGCCGCCTCCAGCAGAAGAACCTGGTCTTCGCCGCCGATCGCCTCGACAAGTTCGACTTGCGCCTCATTGCCGCTACCGCAACGGACCTGGCAACCCTGTCCGAGCATGGCTGGGAGGCGGGAATTCTCCGGCGCATCGCCGAAGTGTCGCTCGGCGTGCCGGCGTTGGCCGAGCTGCGCAGCGAGATTCCGCAACTGGCCGGTCGCCTGCTCGACCACCTCGCCGAACGCGGCGAGGTGTCGCCCAGGAGATTGTCCGCCGATGCCGCCGAGGCGCTCTGCAGGCATGACTGGCCGGGAGGATTCGGCGAATTGAAGAGCGCAGTCCGATCCCTGGGCCTCGGCGCCCTCGACGAACAGATCAACGCCGCCGACGTGGTTCGCCTGCTGGGTTTGCTACCGACTCCGGACGATGCGAGCGGGATGTCGGCCGAGGTCCTCGGCTTACCGCTGCGCGAGGCACGGGAAAATTTCGAGCGACTCTATTTCGAACATCATTTGCGTGAATTCGCCGGCAACATGACGCGAATTGCCGAAAAAACCGGCCTGGAACGAACCCATCTCTACCGCAAGCTCAAGGATCTCGGCCTGCGCTGACGGAATCGAAGCCGTGGATTAAGGGAGTCGCAGCGGCGCGCGAGGCTCAAGCCACTCCGGGTGTCGAAAATGCGCCGCACCCCGATCGGGCAACCTTAGTCTCAGTCCGCGCGCGCCAACCAATCGTAAGAAGCATCAGGGAGGCACTCCGTCCCACCGATCGGGACGGCCGCTGCGATCGGCCGTTGATCGGCGCGGAAATGGCGGCCGTGACGGCCACAGGCGTAGAATATCGCCCTCGCCCAGTCACCGTCGGCCTGCCGCTATGTCCCGCCCGAAGAACGACACCTTCCTGCGCGCGCTGCTGCGCCAGCCGACCGAATACACGCCGCTCTGGCTGATGCGCCAGGCGGGCCGTTACCTTCCCGAATACTGCGAGACGCGCCGTCGCGCCGGCAGCTTTCTGCAGCTCTGCAAGTCGCCGTCGATGGCCTGCGAGGTGACCATGCAGCCGCTCGCCCGCTACAACCTCGATGCCGCGATTCTGTTCTCGGACATCCTCACCGTTCCCGACGCCATGGGCCTGGGCCTGTACTTCGCCGAAGGCGAGGGGCCGAAATTCGAGCGGCCGCTGCGCGAGGAATGGGAGATCCGCAACCTGGCCATGCCAGACCCCAATGTCGAACTGCGCTATGTCATGGACGCGGTAGCGGAAATCCGCCGGACCCTGGACAACGCCGTGCCGCTGATCGGCTTTGCCGGCAGTCCGTTTACGCTGGCCTGCTACATGGTCGAGGGCGGCGCATCGGAAGACTACCGTCGCGTCAAGACGTTGATGTACGACCGTCCCGACCTGATGCACCATGTCCTCGCCGTCACTACGGAAGCCGTAACCGCCTACCTCAATGCCCAGGTCGAGGCCGGTGCCCAGGCGGTGATGGTCTTCGACAGCTGGGGTGGCGTGCTGTCCGAACGGGCTTACCGTGAGTTCTCGCTGGCTTATATGGAGAGGATCGTCTCGCGACTCACCAAGGAACGTAACGGCTGCCGCGTGCCCAACATCGTATTCACCAAGGGAGGTGGCCAGTGGATCGAGGCGATTGCCGCGATCGGCTGCGACGCCGTTGGCCTCGACTGGACCATGGGGCTGGCCGAAGCGCGCCGCCGTACCGACGATCGCGTTGCGCTGCAAGGCAATCTCGACCCGATGGCCCTGTTTGCGGCGCCGGAAGCCGTCGCCGCGGAGGCGCGCCGGGTGCTCGACGACTTCGCCGCGGCGGGGCCGGGAGGAGGCCACGTTTTCAACCTCGGCCACGGCATTTCACAGCACACACCGCCCGAAAACGTAGCCGTGCTGGCCGATACCGTGCATGCCTACAGCCGGAGCCAGCGCAGTCGCGGTTCCTAGCCGACACCCCCCGCGAAACCGAGGCGGGGAGCGCTACCCGGAAGACGGTATCGGGCTTGACTTATACACAGAAAGGCGCTCCGCCGGAGAAATCGCGCCGAGGCTGGCGCCGAGGCTGCGCCTCGTTAAAATCGCATTGATTCTTAAACGTTTTTTGCTGTCTTGCCGGTTGCCTCGCGATGGCACCGTGTTTGCGTGAGGCGCCGACCGGCGGCGCGTCCAGCGATTACCCACAAAGTTATCCACAGGAATCAAATTTCCGGCTGTTCTCCTTCTTACCCAGAGCTTTACACTGGATTTCACATAACAAGTCGAGAAGTCCTTCACAAGCCCATGATCGTCTGACATACGCCGTGGCCATCGTCCATGTCGCCCTCGATCTGCCCCTGCCCCGCAACTTCGAATACCTGGCCGAGGATGCCAGCGCCGAAGACATCGGCCGTTTGGCGCAGGTCCCCTTCGGCCGTGGCGAGCGGCTCGGCGTCATCGTCGCGGTCGCCGTCGAAAGCGGCCAGCCAGCCGAAAAACTCAAGGCCGTGCGCGGCATCTGCCGCACCCTGCCGCGGATGCCGGGCGACTGGCTGCGTCTGGCGGAATTCGCCGCCGGCTATTACCACCATCCCTTAGGGGAGGTCCTGGCGCTGGCCTTGCCGCCGATGCTGCGCCGAGGCAAGATGCCGGCCCGGCGCCGGGCTGTGCCCGCGCCCCGTCCCGATCCGCTGCCGCCCCACGCCGCCACCGACGAACAGGACGCAGCCGTCGTCGCCATCGCGGCGGTGCAGGGTTTCCAACCGTTCCTGCTCTACGGGGTCACCGGCAGCGGCAAGACCGAGGTCTATCTGCAGGCCATCGCCCGCGTCCTGGCCGCCGGACGACAAGCGCTGATGCTGGTCCCCGAAATCGCCCTGACTCCGCAGCTCGAAAGCCGCGTCGCCGCGCGCTTTCCGCAGGCCCATCTGGTCTGCGCCCACAGCGGCCTCGGCGACGCGGCGCGCGCCCGAGGCTTTCTCGAAGCCCTCGACGGCCGCGCCGACATCGTCCTCGGCACGCGGCTGGCGGTCTTCCTGCCGCTGCCGCGGCTCGGTCTGATCGTCGTCGACGAGGAGCACGACGCCTCCTTCAAGCAACAGGAGGGGCTGCGCTACTCGGCCCGGGATGTCGCCGTGTTTCGTGCCAAGGATGCCGGTGTGCCGATCGTCCTCGGCTCGGCAACACCGTCCCTGGAGAGTTGGCAGCATGCCGAGCGCGGTCATTACGCGCGGCTGCCGCTGACGCGCCGCGCCGTCGCCGAAGGCCTGCCGACCGTGCGTTGCGTCGACACCCGCCGGGAAAAACTCGCCGACGGGCTCAGTACCGCCCTGATCGCGGCTCTGCAACAACGACTGGAGCGCGGCGAACAGAGCCTCGTCTTCCTCAACCGCCGCGGCTACGCCCCGGTGATCGCCTGTCCGGCCTGCGGCTGGATATCGCGCTGCCGCCGCTGCGCGGCGAATCTGGTCGTCCATCTCGCCGACCGGTGCCTGCGCTGCCACCATTGCGGCCTTGAGGCAGCGATCCCGCGAGCCTGTCCCGACTGCGGCAACCTCGACATCCACCCCTTCGGCCGCGGTACGCAGCGTCTCGAAGTCGCGCTCGCGGCACGGTTTCCGCAGGCGCGCATCGTCCGCGTCGACCGCGACTCGGCGAACTCGCCGAAGAAGTGGCAGGCGCTGCTCGGCGAAATCCACGGCGGCCGGGTCGACATCCTGGTCGGCACGCAAATGCTGGCCAAGGGCCACGATTTCCCCATGCTGACGCTGGTCGGCGTCGTCGGCGCCGATGCCACCCTGTTTGCCGCCGACTTCCGCGCGCCCGAGCGGCTCTTCTCCCAGCTGATGCAGGTCGGCGGGCGCAGCGGCCGCGCCCTGCTGCCCGGCGAGGTCTTGATCCAGACCGAGCATCCCGACCATCCGCTTTATCGGGCGCTGGTCGAACACGACTACGCGCGCTACGCCGCGCTGCAACTGGCCGAACGCGAACAGGCCGGCTTCCCGCCCTTCACGCACCAGGCGATGCTGCGCGCCGAGGCGCCGGAAATGAGCCAGTGCCTCGATTTCCTCAACGCGGCGCGGGTCGCGGCACAGGACCTCGCCGCGCCGGGCGTCGCCCTCTACGACCCGGTGCCGATGCGCTTGTCGCGGCTGATGAACCTCGACCGCGCCCAGTTCCTCGTCGAATCGGCCCGCCGGCCGGCGCTGCAGTCCTTCCTCGGCGATTGGGTCGGGTGCCTGTACGGGCTGAAAGCGCCGCGGCAACTCAGGTGGCATATCGACGTGGACCCGCTCGAATTCTGAGCCTTCACCTCGCCCGCGGGACGGCGGCGCGCCGCCACCAGACATAACTCGCCGCCTGCAGGGCCAGCAGCAGGGCGAGGCTGCCGCGATAGGCGTCGCGCGTCGTCAGGCCGGCGGCGGCGAAGCCGTCGACGGCCGCGCCGAAGGCCCACTGGATGGCGAAGGCGCCGGCGAAGGCGGCGAGGTTGAGCGCCGTGTTGGAGCGGCCGGCGAGGCGCGCCGGAAAGCGCGTCGACAGCAGGGCATAGGCGAGGTTGCTGACGCTGAAGACCAGGCCCAGCGCGAACCACAGCAGCTCGGTCGGGGCGGCGTCGAGGACGATCAGCGCGGTCACACCCAGACCGGCGCCCAAGCCGGCGGCGAAGAGCCGTTCCGGCGGTATGCCGATGCGCTTGAGGCGAGCCACCTGGGTGGCGACAAAGACGAAGCCGGCCAGCATCGCCGCGCTGCTCAACAGCAGGTGGTAGGCGGCCGTCTGCCGCGGATAGCCATTGACGTGCATCAGCCACGGTACCGCCCAGAGGCCCTGCACCGCCATGAAGCCGCCGCTGACCAGCGCCGTCTGCGGCGCGAAGCGCCAGTAGTCGCGGCTGCCGAGCACCTCCCCGAGGCCGCGCAGCTGCTCGGCCAGCGTTTCCGGGTCGTGCTCGTCGGCGCGGTCGGGGACCGTGCCAATCACCAGGGCGGCGGCGGCGCCGAAGACGGCGATTCCGACGAACACGCCCCGCCAGCCGAACCAGGGCAGCACCCAGCCGAGCGGCGCCGTCGCGGCCAGCGCCCCAAGGCCGCCGGCAGCCATGATGGCGGCATTGAGCGAAGCGATCCGCTCGGCCGGGAACCACTGGGCGAAGGCCTTGAACGAGGCCATCAGGCAGGCCGAAACGCCGAGGCCGATCAGGGCCCGGGCGGCGGCCAATCCGGCCAGGCTGCTGCCCGCCGCGAACAGCAGGCAGCCGGCCGACGCGACCAGCAGCAGCAGCATCTCGACCCGGCGCGGCCCGAAACGGTCGAGGAGCAGGCCCAGCGGCAGCTGGAAGGCGCCGAAGGCGAGCAGATAGGCGCTGGTCAGGAAGCCCAGGCCGGCGGCATCGAGGCCGAACTCGCGGACCAGTTCCGGCGAGATGACGGCATTGACGTTGCGCAGCAGATAGGAAAAGAAATAGCCGACCGCGAAGGGCAGGAACACCCGCTGCCAGGGGTTCATGTCCTGGTTTCCCCGGATCATCGCGCCGTTATACATATGTCATTATGGCGGTTTAGCGACGGCTTTCCCACAGCCAGGCGGCGCCGCGCACGCCCGAGGAGTCGCGATGCCGGTTGGGCAGCAGGCGCGTCGCCACGCGATCGGAGAAGACGTGCCCGGCCCACAGCTTCGGCACGGTTTCGTAGAGTCGCGCGATGTTCGACAGCCCGCCGCCGAGGACGATGACATCGGGATCGACGATGTTGATGACCACGGCCAGGGCCCTCGCCAGGCGGGCTTCGTAGCGCTGCAGCGTCGCAATGCAGGCGGCATCGCCGGCCGCCGCCGCGGCGGCGATCCGGGGCGGCTCGAGCGAGGCGCCGCCGGCTGCGGCGTGGTCGGCGGCGAGGGCCGGGCCGCACAGGAAGGTCTCGACGCAGCCGCTGCGGCCGCAGTAACAGCGCGGCCGCAGCGGCTCCTCGCCGGGCATCGGGTTGTGCCCCCACTCCCCGGCGATGCCGTTGGCGCCGCCCAGCACGCGGCCGCCGACGACGATGCCGCCGCCGACCCCGGTGCCGAGGATCACGCCGAACACCACGTCGGCGCCGGCGGCGGCGCCGTCCACCGCCTCCGAGAGGGCAAAGCAGTTGGCGTCGTTGGCGATCCGCACCTCCCGCTGCAGCAGGGCCGCCAGGTCATCCTGCAGCGGCTTGCCGATCAGCCAGGTGGAATTGGCGTTCTTGACGCAGCCGGTCAGCGCCGACAATGCACCCGGGATGCCGACGCCGACGCTGCCGCGGCGGCCGAGCTGGCGCTCGGCGGCCTCGACCAGGGCGGCGAGCGTCCTGACTGTGGCAAGATAATCGCCCCGAGGAGTGGCGACGCGCCGGCGCAGCAGTTCGCTGCCGTCGTCGGCGAGGGCGACGATTTCCGTTTTTGTGCCGCCCAGATCGATCCCGATGCGCATCGCCCGCCCCGCTGCCGGCCAAGGCGGTCATTGTAAGCAGCTTCGCCGCCGGCCGGCCGCGGCGCCAGCACGGGAGTCGCGGCCAAGGAGGCTGCGGCCAGCGGCGACATGCGCCCGGCCATCGCCGCCCTGGCCGAAGTCACGCGCCGCTGCGTCGCCTGTCACATGAGCTATCGCGTCCGCTGAAGGACGGACGCTAGCGGCGCAGCAGGCCCTTCAGCTGTTCGCGCACCGACTCCTGGGCCTTCTGCCTGACTTCCTGCTTCTTCTCCTCGACCTTGGCGCGGGCGGCCTCGGCGACGAGCTGCGACAGCTCGAGCTTGAAGGCCAGCCGGTCGAAGGGGCCGGTGACGCGCACCGGCACGGTCAGTCCCTTGAGCTGCTCGAGGTCCTTGGCGCCCTGGCCCCCCGCGGTGTTGACGACGCTCGCCTTCGCCAGGTAGTTCATCGAGTCGCTGCCGACGTCGATGTCGCCGGCGCCGCCGAGCCTTATGAAGGGCGACTTCATCGCCAGGTCCTCGTTGTGGGCGATGCCGTTGGCGATGCGGAACGACGCCGACAACTCGGAGAAGTCGGTCTTGTCGGCCTTGTTGGCCTGCTGCACGCTGTCCTGTTTGGCGCCGAGCTTGGCCTTGGCGTCGCGAAACGTCCGGGCCAGGTTGATGCCCTTGAGGGCGCCGTCCTTCAGGCTGACGCTGGCGCTGCCGGCCAGCGCCTTCTTCAGCGCCGTCACCGTCTCGCCGCGGGCCGTCACGTCGAGGGCGATGTTGCCGCGCCCCTCGACCAGATCCTTGCCGGCCAGATCGACCATCAAGGGGTTGATGCTGACGTTGGCGAGGTTCTGCTTCATGGCGATGGCATTGCCATTGGCATTTACCGAGACGCTGCCGGCCAGCGAGCCGTTGTAGAGGTTGGCCGACAGCGGGGCGATGTCCAGCTTGCCGCCGGCGCCGCGGACCTCGAGGCGGATGTTGGCGGCCTTGACGTTCGACATCTGCAGCGCGCCGATCGTGACCGTGCCGTGCAGCTCGAGGCCCTGCAGCGCGGCAAGATCGATCCGCTCCTCGCCGCCCTTGCCCGCCGGCGCCGCCGCCTTCTTCGGCGGCAGGTACTTGTCGACGTTGAGCCGGTCGATATCGAGGTCGAAGCCCACGGCCGGCGGCGAGAATTTTGCCAGGCTGACTTTCGCGGCGATGTGGCTGTCGTCGAACTGCGTGCTGAGCGATGCCTCGGCGGACTGGTGGGCGAGATCGGCGCGGGCGCTGCCCGAGAGCGGCAGCTTGAGGCTCTTCATCGGCATCTGCGGATGGGAGATGTCGAACTCGCCGCTGAATTTTGCCAGCTCCACGGTCCGCGCCTCGAGGTTGGCGGCGAACGCCGACTGCAGGCTGCCCTTGAGCGAGGCCTCGCCCTGCCGGGCGTCGAGGTCGAGGACCAATTTGTTCGCCTTGAGCGCTTTCGCCGAGCCCTCGACGCCGGCCAGGGCCAGCTTCGCCGTCACGTTGCGCTGGGCGCCGGCCAGGGTGGCGGTCAGCGTCAGGCTGTCGCCGCCGGCCTTCTCCGGCGTGACGAGCAGCCGGGGCAGGTCGAGCCGGACATCGAAATTGTCGCTGCCTTGCCGGCCCTTGGCCTTCAGGCTCAGCGCTTCGGCGCTCACCGACCGGCTGTCCGGCTGGGCCTGTAGCGTCGCCGCAGCGACTTGCAGGTCGAGACCGGCGATGCCGGCCAGCTCGCCCTTGATCGTGGCCTCGAGCCGGGCCAGTCCGAAGCGCTTCCGGTCGAGATCGAAATCGTATTGCCCGGCCAGCTTGAAGTCGGCCTCGCTCTTCGGCGGCGTGGCCGACAGGTGGCCGGCGAGTTCGAGTTTGCCGGAGGCGGCATTGGCGATGCGGCCGGTGTTAAGCCCGAGCGCCGAGATCGCGGCGCCCCGGCCGCTCTGCTCGTCGCGCCAGGCCAGCTGGGCAGCGGCGATCTTTATGCCGTTGACATCGAAGCGGATGGTCTGGCTGGTGTCCTTTTCCTTCGCCAGCAGGTCGTCGATGTTGAGGCTGCCGTCCTTGTGGCGGACCAGCGTCGCCTTGAGGCCGGCAAGCTCCACCGTGTCGACCACCAGCTGCTTCGACAGCAGGGGCAATACCGCCACCGAAACCCGCGCCGCATCGAGGGCGGCGAAGACCTGGCCGCTGCCGCGTTCGGAGAGCGTCGTGCGGCCCAGGCGGACGCCGACGTTGGGCCAGAAGGACAGGACCAGGTCGCCTTCGATCAGCAGGCTGCGCTGCTTCTTTTCCATGACGATGCGGGTGAGTTCGCCCTTGATGCGATTCGCATCGAAGGTGGCGGCGATGTAGGCCGCGGCGCCGAGCAGGACGACGAGGATTACGGCGATGGCGATGGCGGCGAACTTGAGCGCTTTCATGCAGGATTCCTTTCCCGATCCGCTGCCGCTGGATCGGCGAGATTAGCGGAAGTCGGCACCGCTACCTGGGCCGCGATCAGGCACCGTCGCGAACGAAGGGATTGCTGCGGCGCTCCTCGCCGAAGGTCGACAGCGGCCCGTGCCCCGGCACGAAGGTGACGTCGTCGCCGAGCGGCCAGAGCCGGCCGCGGATCGAGCCGAGCAGCGCCTCGTGGTCGCCGCGGGGAAAATCGGTGCGGCCGATCGAACCCTTGAAGAGCACGTCGCCGACCATGGCGACCTTCGACGGGGCATGGAAGAACACCACGTGGCCCGGCGTGTGGCCGGGGCAGTGGCGGACCTGGAGCGTCTCGGCGCCGACCGTCACAATCTCGCCGTCATGAAGCCAGCGGTCGGGGGCGAAGGCCTCGGTCGGCGGGAAGCCGTAGGCGGCGCACTGCTGCGGGATGCCCTGCAGCCAGAAGCGGTCGTCCTCGTGGGGCCCTTCGATGGGCACGCCAAGCCGCTGCGACAGGGCGCCGGCGGCCGCGGCGTGGTCGAGGTGGCCGTGGGTGAGGAGTATCTTCTCGATGGCGACGCCGTGCCGGGCGGCCTCGCCGAGGATGCGTTCGAGATCGCCGCCGGGGTCAACGACCGCGCCCTGCAGCGTCGCCTCGCACCACATCAGGGTGCAGTTCTGGGCGAAGGCGGTGACCGGGATGATGCTGAATTTCATCGGTAGCCACCGCCGTAGAGGGTCACGGCGTAGATCGCCACGGCGAAGCCGAAGAGGAGCAGCAGGTAGATCCCCCACGGTCGCCGCTTCTCGGCGTAGGGGTCGGCGAGCGAGCGTTCGGCGCCCTCGGGCAGCCGAGCCAGGCCGGTCAGCGCCGTGCCGAAGGGAATGTTGATCTTGGCGCGGGCATTGATCGCCCAGCCGTTGGCGTCGAGGATGGGCCCGAGGTTGCGGCTCCTGAGCTTGAACCAGGCCACGGCCATGGCCGGCCCGGAAATCGCCAGCAGCACTCCGGCCAGCGCCAGCGGCATCTGCCACCACCTGAGGCCGAGCATGCCGGTGACCACCGCGGCCAGGGCGGTGCCCAGGGCGCCGACGGCCAGTCCGATGGCGGCGAAGATGCCGGCGAACTTGCCGACGTCGAAGGCCGGCGGCGCCGCGGCGGGCTTGGCCGCCGGGCTGTCGAGCCTCTTGCCGAGGCCGGCCGCGACGGCATCCAGCTTCGTCTCCACGGCGCCGGCACGGCTGGCGGCGAGCTTCTGCAACTGGTCGGCGACGAGCCGCGCCAGGCGCCGGTAGGGCATCCAGAAGGCCTGGCGCAGGCTGATCGGGTGGTCGATGATCTTGGTGATCGTGGCGTCCCAATCGCGGCCGCCACGGTCGTAAAACACGCCGTTGCGGCCGACCATCAGCTGGTCCGAATCGCCGGCGGTGAAGGCGGCGGCGATGGAAAGCTTTTCGCCACCGCGCCGGCAATCGCAATAGACCAGGCAGATCCGCGACAGCCCGGCCAGGGCGGCGTGGCGCGCGGGGTCGGCGACGGCGATGCACAGTTCGGCGCTGCGTCCATCAAGATAGAGCGTGCCGACCTGGAAGGTGGCCTTGCCCTGGCGCGTGTAGAAGTCGCGGAAGGCGACGAAGTTGTTGGCCAGCGGCAGCAGGTCGCGGACGTAGCGCGCCAGGCGCTCCAGGTCGCGGGCGGCGCGCCACTCCGGCGGCGGTTCGGCGCCGGCCGCGGGCCGTGCCGCGCACCAGGCGGCATAGGGCGCCAGCTCGGCCTGCAAGGCGGCCCAGCCGGCTTCGGACAGCGCCTCGATCTCGCCGAGCAGCGGCCGCATCGCCAGCTCGCGCAGGGCGGCGAGGCGGCCGGCCCAGGCCGGATTCAGTCCCGCGCCGAGCGGCAGGGCGCTGCCGCCGTCGATGTGCGCCAGCGGCAGCGCGGCGATGGTTGCGGAAGCCGTATTCAGCGCGCCGCCGGCCAGGGACTTGAACGCCTCCTCGGCGGCGTTGAGCGCCTCGCCGGCCCGCGGGTCGAAGGCGGCGAGGCGACAGCGGGCGAAGTAGTCGTCGATCTTTTCCCGGACCGCCGCCAGGAGGTCGTGAGCCTCCGCCGTCGCCGCGCCGAGGACTTCGGCCGCGCCGCGCCGGGCTTCCCACTCGGCCACCTGGCGTGCCTCGTGGCGCGCCTCGGCGGCACCGGCCTCGTGGACCGTCAGCACCTCGTCCTCGCCCTTGCCGAGTTCGGCCGCCAGGGTCCGCGCCGCCGCCGCCAGCCGCCGTCCGTCCTCGTCGTCGGCGCGGATCGCCGCCGGCGGCACGCCGGCCAGGCCCGCCGCCAGGACCGCGGCGTCCTTCAGCCGGCCGCCGGCCCAGCCCACCGCGGCGATCAGCTCCGGGGCGCGGACCTGGCCGTCGCCGTCGCCATCGATCAGGGCCAGGGTGCGCGCATCGAACTCTATGCCCGTCGTCGGGCAGGACAGGGCGACCCACAGCTTCTGGTCGAGCTCGCCGATGGCCAGCAGATCGGCGCCGCTGTCGAGGCGCACCTGATCGAAACCGCCGGCGCGGAAGAAGCGCCAGTGGTGCGGGATCGAAGACGAGGCCATCGTGTCCTCCGTTGTTATTTTCGATGCGCCATATTAACCGATCCGTCCGGCCAGGCCGCGAACCCACGCGGGCGTCATAATGCCCGCCGCGGCGGGATAATTATCGGCAACGGCGGGTCAAACCGGCACAGTCAGGGGAGGCGTCTCATGGGCATCTACGAATTCTCGGCGAAGACCATCGACGGCGTCGAGCAGCCGCTGTCGCTCTACCGCGGCCGCATCCTGCTGATCGTCAATGTCGCCAGCCAGTGCGGCTTCACGCCCCAGTACGCCGGGCTCGAAAGCCTCTATCGCCAATACCGCGACGACGGGCTGACCATCCTCGGCTTCCCCTGCGACCAGTTCGGCCACCAGGAGCCCGGCAGCGAAGACGAGATCCGCGAGTTCTGCAGCAAGAACTTCGCCGTCAGTTTCCCGCTGTTCGCCAAGATCGAGGTCAACGGCGACAAGGCCGCGCCGCTCTACAAGTACCTCAAGGCGGAACGCAAAGGCCTGCTCGGCACCGAGGCGATCAAATGGAACTTCACCAAGTTCCTGGTCAATCGCGACGGCGAGGTGGTGCGCCGCTACGCCCCCACCGACACCCCGGAGACCATCGGCCGCGACATGATCCCGCTGCTCAGCTAGGCACGGGTGATGCGATAGACGGCGAGGCTGCCGAGGAAGTTGTGTTCCTCGGTGACGGGGCGGCCGGCCTCGTCGAGTACCTGGCGGTCGCGGATGCCGATAGCCATGCCCGCGCAGAGGGCCTCGAAGTCGAGCATGGTGAAGAAGCGCACGTTGGGCGAGTCGTACCACTGGTAGGGCAGGTCCTCGGAGACCGGCATGCGGCCGCCGAGCACCGCCAGGCGGTTCTTCCAGTAGGCGAAATTGGGAAACGAGACGACGGCCTCGCGGCCGACGCGCAGCATCTCGCCGAGGATGCCCTGGGTGTGGTGCACGGTCTGCAGGGTGCGCGACAGCACCACATGATCGAAGGCCGCGTCGGCGAAGCCGGCCAGGCCGCGTTCGAGGTCGCCCTGGATGACGTTGATGCCGTTGCGGATCGCCGCCAGGACATTGGCATCGTCGATCTCGACGCCCCAGCCGCGCACGCCGCGCTCCGTGATCAGGCGCCGGAGCAGCGCGCCGTCGCCGCAGCCCAGGTCGAGGACGCGCTCGTCCGGCTGCACCCAGCCGGCGATGACGTCGAAATCGGCCCGGCCGAAGGCGTTGCTCATGCTTTGCCCACCCCCCACCCCCCGCCCCGCGGGCGGGGGTGACCTCGGTTCGCCGCCGCGCGGCTCCGGTTCATGGATTGCACCGCCCTTGAGGCGGCTCGGCGGACGGTGCTCACTGGACTACCCTCGGCGTGTTAAAGGCGGTCGTGTGGCTATGGCGCAGGGTTATCCACCGGGCTTGGCTGTGGGCAACTCGCCCGGCCCCTCCTTGGCCAGGAGGCGAGTTGCCCACAGCTGCGAAGCACCCGG
>WNGH01002597.1_pt1 | contig 23944 bp, 23 predicted proteins | sample 5400631 | NCBI WGS metagenome assembly WNGH01 (sample SAMN13153373, study PRJNA577476) | soil metagenome | isolation source: 115 cm soil or saprolite under Garry oak tree replicate 1 | place: USA:California | collected 2016-06-15
GCCTTTGAAGTCTTCGAGCCCAGCATCGGTCCGCGGCCGATAACTATTTACGTTCTGGCCAATCAGATGAATCTCGCGATAGCCATAGTCGCGTAATTCTTTAATCTCGGCAACGATCTCGGATGCTGGGCGGCTCTTCTCTCGGCCACGTGAATAGGGCACGATGCAGTAGGTGCAGAACTTGTTGCAGCCTTCAATGATGGGAACGAAAGCCACGTATTTTGAAGTGCGCGCCGTCGCCGGCAAGTCCCACTTCTCGCCCTCGGCGCGCTCATCCAGGTCGACGATTCGATTCTCGCCATCGAGCGCGCGGCCAATCAAATGCGGCAGCCGATCCGTCGCGCGCGTTCCCGCAATTAGATTCACCAACGGACTGCTATCGAATAAGGACGTTCCCTCGAGTTGGGCCACGCAGCCCATCACGCCCACAACCGGCTCATTAATGAGACGCTGACGACGGACTCTTCGCCGATGCGAGTGAAAACCTTGTGCGCGGCGCGTTCACGAACAGAGCAGGTGTTGAAGATTATTACATCAGCATTTTCAGGAGAGTCTTCGAGATCGAAACCCGCAGCCCGCAGACGAACTGCGGCTCGCTCGCTGTCAGCGACATTCATCTGGCAACCGAATGTTTCGAGGTAAACCGTCGCGCTCATGAAAGGTCTCTCGCGATAACAGCCAGAGTCTAACAGATTTCGGCGCATCGTTTCTATTAACGAGAACATTAGAGCAGTGCCGCCAAAACTTTGTTGGTAAGCAGGTTTCTTATTTCCCTCTCCCTCTGGGAGAGGGCCAGGGTGAGGGCGCGAAGCGTAGAGAAAAAAGAAAAAGGGCGTGGGTAGTTCTCATTCACACCCAGCTTTAGCTGGGTGGTGGACGAAGAAACAGCAGCCCGGCCAGCCAGCTAAAGTAGGGTGTGAATGAGAAATCAAATAATCAATCCTCGGACTTGACTACAAAATCTTGGCGCCCTGGAATTTCGCTATTCTTTTCTATTCGTCGCCCTCGTTTCATTAAACAAAAATCAGCTCCCGATAGCCGGATGAAGTCCATCGGAGGATCCCGAAATGTCTTTCAACAAAATCATTCTGGTCGGCAATCTGGGCCGCGATCCTGAGTTGCGTTACACGCCCGACGGGACGCCCGTTTGCAACTTCAGTTTAGCCACGAACGAGCGACGCCGAGATCCCAAAACCGGGGAAAATAACGATGTCACGACCTGGTTTCGGGTTACGCTGTGGCGCCGTCAGGCTGAGGTTGCCTCTCAGTATTTATCGCGCGGCAAACCGGTCTACATCGAAGGCCGGCTGCGCGTTGAAGAGTATACCGATCGCGATGGCAAACTGCGGCATACGCTTGAGGTAACTGCAACCGACATGCAGTTCATCGGCAGCGCGGCAAGATCTGATGAGGCGGGCGCGGCGCCGGCAAGAGCGGCGGCGGCTGGCACAAACTCAATGCCCGAGCCGTCCGACGGAAGCGACGACGAAGTGCCGTTTTGATTCGCTTCGTTGATGCTCCCTCTCCCTTTGGGAGAGGGCCGGGGTGAGGGCATAGCAGAGCAGTATTAGAATTCGTCTCCTTATTTCTTGGCCATGCGGCGGGAGGAGAGGACTAAAAGGTGGCTTGCGTTACTAAGCCCTCACCCTAACCCTCTCCCAAAGGGAGAGGGAACATAACTAACTTATTCAGAGCTTCCTCAAAGTTTGTCGGACATCGTTTCCCACTTACCCATCTGTCGCAACTTGCGATAGCGACGCGACAAGCGTTCTGCCAAATTATGCGTAATTGATTCAGCCAATCTCGTGGAGAGTGCAGACTCAAGCAGCCGAGCGGTTTCATCATGAGAGGTATGTGCTCCACCATCGGGTTCTTCAATCACTTGATCGACAATTCCCTCGTGATGCAAATCCTCGGCGGTAAGTCGCAACTGCTCAGCGGCTCGGGCGGCCTGACCTGAATCCTTCCAAAGAATTGCCGCGCAGCCTTCTGGCGAGATCACGGAATAGATCGCGTTTTCGAGCATTAGAAGCTGATCGCCGATGCCGATCGCCAGCGCTCCGCCGGACCCACCCTCACCAATCACGGTGACGATCACGGGCACGGCCAGCTTGGCCATCTCGCGAAGGTTGTAAGCGATCGCCTCTGCCTGTCCGCGCTCTTCGGCATCGATGCCCGGGTAGGCGCCGGGAGTGTCTATGAAAGTGAAGATGGGCCGCTCGAATTTTTCGGCGAGCTTCATGGCGCGGATTGCCTTGCGATAACCTTCGGGTTTGGGCATGCCGAAGTTTCGAAATTGCCGCTGCTTCGTATCACGTCCTTTTTGATGACCGACGATTAGTGCGGGCATGCCGTGAAACCGCGCGAATCCGCACACAATTGCGCTGTCGTCTGCGTAGCGCCGATCACCGTGGATTTCGGTGAAGTCTTCGAACAAACGCTCAATAAAATCGAGCGTATGCGGGCGATCGGCGTGGCGGGCCAGTTGGACTCGCTCGAAGGCGGTCGAAAGGTGTTCTTCGGTGTTGTTGATTTCCTCCGCCATACCAAATTCATCCTGCGCCACTCGCGGCCACGGCCCGCGTAGCCGTGGCAAAACCTTCCCACCTGACCTCGCAGCTTAAACTATGCAAAGCAGCTTCGATCTCCGCGCTGCCCTGAACCTTTAACGAAGGATGCGCTCGCATGCGCACTAGCTTACCTTCTGAGATCAACTCAACAAAGACGTCACAGTCGCCCTTTGCCTGCTCCAACAGATTCTTGATTGCTTCGCAGAGTTGCGCATAGTCTGGTGCAGCCGGAAGCCGGATGACCAACTCCCTGGCTTTGTGTTGCACCGCCCGGTTAAGTTCGATGAGCGTTTCCGCAATTATCGTAGTTGTCCCTTCATCGCTGATCTCCGCTCTGCCATTTACCAGAATCGTGGCTTCTTCCGCGATCATCGCGCTGTGTCTTCTGTAAGGCTCCGGCCACACGACACATTTTACGGATCCAGCCTGATCTTCCAGACGAAAGATAGCGAAGCGGTCGCCCTTCTTGGTAGTGCGAAGTTGAAGGTCGATGACAAGCCCAGCGATTCCCGTGCGCGAGCCACTCTCTTGTTGACTTAATTCAGCCGATGAAACGGCGCCCAGCTTAGATATGGTTTCGAAATGCGCGTCCAGAGGATGACCGGTAATATAGAAACCCAATGCCTTCTTTTCGGCCGCTAACATTTCCGGCGCCGACCATGATTTCGCGCGCGGCAAATCAGTTGCCGAATCGGTTTCCGGAACTTCCACTCCGCCAAAAAGATCGTTCTGGCCCAAAGCTTTGGCGCGACGTGTTCTTGCCGAACGCGCCAGGGCCGTATCGATCGCCGCAAACAGACGAGCCCGCCACTCGTTGCTCGTATAATTGTCAGGCTTTAGAGAATCGAAGGCGCCGCTGCACGACAAGCCTTCCAGAACCCTTTTATTAATTGCGCCCTCTTCGACGCGCTCGGCAAATTCGAACAGCGAGCGAAACGGCCCCGTCTCGCGCGCTTTCATGATCGCACTGACGCTGGCAAAGCCAATGCCTTTGATCGCTGCCAGGCCATAACGGATTGCGGCCTTCAGCGGCGTAAAGCCGGCCTCACTCTCATTAACGTCCGGTGGCAGTAGAGCAATTCCCTGCCCTTGCATCTCTTTCGTATAACGGAAAACTTTTGCCGTGTCGTCAATTTCATTCGACAGTACCGCGGCGTAAAAGTGTTCCGGATAATGTGCCTTCAGGTAACCTGTCTGAAACGCAAGATAGGCATAAGCCACGCTGTGGGCTTTTGGAAAGCCGTAATCGGCAAATTGCGCCATCAGGGAAAATATTTGCTGCGCCTTATCTCGCTTAATGCCTCGATCCACTGATCCCTGAATGAACTTCTGTTCCTGCTGGGCCATCTCTTCGCGATTCTTCTTGCCCATGGCCTTTCGCAGGCTATCGGCTTCGGCCATCGTGTATCCGGCCAGCTTTTGCGCCAATTGCATGGCCTGCTCCTGATACACGATGACGCCATGCGTGCTGTCCAAAATCTCCTTCATTTCAGGCACGATGTATCGGACATTCTTCTTTCCGTGATGCCGCTGAATGAATTCGTCCACCATCCCGCCGTCGATCGGGCCCGGTCGATAGAGCGCGTTAAGCGCCGAAAGATCGTCAATGCTCCTTGGCTTAAGCTTCCGGCAAATGTCCTGCATCCCCGAAGATTCAAACTGAAATATCGCATCCGTACGGCCTTCCGTAAACAGTTGCATAGTCCTCTCGTCGTTAAGCATCACCTTCGCCCACGAGAAAGGCTCGCTAAGCGAATGCTTTAAGCTGTTTAAGCAGTCGTTTATGATGGTAAGCGTATTAAGCGCCAGGAAATCCATCTTAAGAACGCCGACCTTCTCCAGATCCGTCATCTCGTATTGAGTTGTGACTTCGTCTTTGGCCGAGACGGCGATCGGAACAATCTCTTCCAGAGGCTCAGGGGTGATGACTACACCGGCGGCATGGACGGACACATGACGCGCACAGCCCTCGATTCGCCGAGCGATATCGATGACTTCTTTGACCTGTTCGTTAGTATCGATCGCCTTACGCAATTCAGGAACTTGTTCAATTGCCTGCTGGATGCTCACGTTGCGCCCGCGCACGGGCGGCGGGATCAGCTTGGAAATCCTTTCGACTTCGGCATAAGGCATATCGAGGGCGCGCCCCACATCTTTGATTGCCGCTCGCGATGCCAGCGTCCCGAACGTAATGATCTGGCAGACCGATTCGCGTCCGTAAAGATTTGCGACGTGATTGATGACTTCCGCTCGACCACGCACGCAGAAATCAATGTCGATATCCGGCATCGAAACCCGCTCCGGATTGAGAAAACGCTCGAAGAACAGCTCGTACTTCAACGGATCGATGTCGGTGATGCCGAGGCAGTAAGCGACCAGCGAGCCGGCGGACGAGCCCCGGCCCGGACCCACCGGGATGCCGTGTTCCTTCGCATAGCGAACAAAGTCCCATACGATCAGAAAATACCCGGCATAACCCATCCGCTTAATGACCCCGATCTCGTGCGACAAGCGTGCCTCGTACTCTTCGAACGTATGCTTGAGTTCCCCTTTGGCCAGTTCGAGATCCCAAACCTCAATCGTTCGAGTCCGATAACCGTCGCGAACTGTCTGCTCAAAGTATTCGTCTGCCGACAGGCGTGGGTCGGATTCCGGAATCGGATAGTTTGGGAGGTAGTTGACGCCTTTCGGCAACGTCAAATCACACGTTTCGGCGATCTCGACCGTGCGCCGCAACGCCTCGGGAAGTTCGGCCCCGAAAATGTCCCACATTTCATTTGGCGAGCGGACATAGAAGTTCGGCGTGCCGTATCTCAGGCGGTTCTGGTCGCTAACTGTTTTACCTGACCCGATGCATAACAAAACGTCGTGAGCACGTGCGTCGTCAGGCATCAGATAGTGCGCATCATTCGTGGCGACCAGAGGTATGCCGGTCCGCTTTGACAGTTCGACTAACGGCTTGCGAATGCGCGCCTGAGCCTCCAGACCATGTTCCTGAATTTCGAGAAAATAATTTCCCTTGCCCAGAATTTCTTCGAACTCCAAAGCCGCCGCCGCGGCGTCATCGAAGCGATCCTGGGCCAGCAATGCCGACGGCATGCCGGACATGCATGACGAAAGCGCAATCAACCCCTTGCTGTGTTGCGCGAGCAGTTCTTTGTCGATGCGTGGCTTGTAGTAGAAGCCTTCAGTGAATGCCTTTGAGGTAAGGCGCGACAGATTCCGGTAGCCCTCGTAATCCTTCGCCAGCAGAATCAAGTGAAAGTTGGCTTTCTCTCCCGGAGCCCGCGCGGCGCGATCCTTTCGACTGCCGGGGGCGATATAAGTTTCGCAGCCGATGATCGGCTTGATGCCACGCGCTTTCATCGTGTTATAGAACGAAATCGCGCCATACATGTTGCCATGGTCGGTCATGGCGCACGCCTTCATGCCCAGATTTTCAAGGCGTTCAGAAAGAGGTTTGATTTGAATGGCGCCGTCGAGAAGGCTGTAGTCGGTGTGTAAATGGAGATGAACGAAATCGTGGTCCTGCATGATGTCGGTGTCCGATAAGCTTTAGCTTGTCGCTCTTATAGATCAACGACAAGCTGAAGCTTATCGGACAGCGACACTATATCACGTGGCCGTCTTGAATCAACTAAACAACATATTGCAGTTAGTTTTTATTTTATTCCCACTCGATAGTACTGGGGGGTTTTGAACTGATGTCGTATACGACGCGATTGACGCCTTTGACTTCGGAAACAATGCGGGTCGAAACTCGGGCGAGCAAATCATGCGGCAACCGCGCCCAGTCCGCCGTCATTCCGTCAACACTGGTAACGGCGCGAATGGCAATTACGCGCTCGTAAGTGCGTTCATCCCCCATTACGCCGACGGTCGAAATCGGCAGCAACACCGCGAAGGCTTGCCAGACGGAGCCATAGAGCTCAGCCTGTCTCAGCTCTTCATCCAGAATTCGATCTGCCAAGCGCAGAATGCGAAGGCGCTCCTGCGTAACGTCACCCAAAATTCTCACCGCCAGTCCCGGCCCGGGAAATGGATGCCGCGTGAGGATCTCTTCCGGCACTCCCAGTTCCCTTCCGATCAACCTGACTTCATCCTTGAACAGCTCGCGCAAAGGCTCGATCAATTGCAGGATCATTTTTTCGGGCAGCCCGCCGACGTTGTGATGGCTCTTGATTGTGACTGAAGGTCCGCGCACTGACACGGATTCAATTACGTCCGGATATAAAGTCCCTTGCACGAGAAAACGTACGTTGCCAATCCGCGTTGCCTCTTCTTCAAACACCTCGATGAAGGTCGCTCCGATGATCTTTCGCTTAGCTTCGGGATCGAATACACCCTTCAGAGGCGCCAGAAAGCGCTCGCTGGCATCGACGCCACGAATGTTGAGTTTTAGTTTCTGCTTCAGCAAAGCGAGCGTCGCTTCAAACTCAGCTTCCCGCAGCAGCCCGTTGTTAATGAAGAGACATATTTGGCGATCGCCCACAGCGCGGTGCACCAGGGCAGCCGCCACTGAAGAATCCACTCCGCCTGAGAGACCGCAAATTGCCTGGCCATTTTCTCCCAGGCGATCACGAATGCGTTCCGTCTGTTCCTCGATCGCGGCCGCCGGTGTCCAATCACCTTTGCAGCCGCAAATCTCGAACAGAAAGTTGCGAAGGATTTGCGCGCCAAGCGGCGTGTGCGCTACTTCAGGATGGAATTGCAGTCCATAAATGCGTCGAGCCCGGTTCTCGAAAGCATTGACTGCATCAGCCGTCTGTGCGGTCATGCGAAATCCGTCGGGAAGCTCTGTGACGTGATCGCCATGACTCATCCAGACATCCATCTCTTTCGGCAGGCCTGCAAACAAGCGGCTGGTCGAGTCCACGACGGTCAAACGAGCATAACCGTACTCTCTACTCTTCGAAGGCAGAACTTTTCCGCCCAAACCATGCGCCATCAACTGCAACCCATAGCATATTCCCAACACGGGATAAGGTGTGGTCGCCAGCAATCCCGTTTGCGGCTTTGGCGCGTCGTCGTCGTAAACAGAAGAAGGCCCGCCGGAAAGGATTAAACCTTTCGGTTCGCGCGATTGAATTTCCTGGACTGAAACACTATAGGGAAGAATCTCACAGTAAACGCCAGCTTCGCGCACTCGCCGCGCAATCAATTGGGTGTACTGTGAACCAAAGTCGAGTATGATGATTCTTTCGTGAGCTTCACTCTGCAAAAAAGAAAAACCTCCACGTCAGTCTATGCGTCAAACATGTTCACTCTCACTAAACATCGAATTATAGGTTGCCAATCAAAGGACGAGCAAAGCGACTTATCGGCAAAAAGGACTACCGCCCAAAGAATGAACCACAATACGCCATTTTTGCATTCGAGGTCCTCAAAAGCTTTGGTGTCGTTTCTGGTAGCGCTTGCCTGCGCTTCAGGCGTCCTATTGGCGCGTAACCGCAACGAGAATCAAATCGCCCTTTCGCAGCCGCTGACCATTAAGTGGCGTTACGATTGCGATCAAACCTCGAACCTAACACCGGCCGCCGACTCCAATCTGATTTATGTGCCTCTTGCCGGCGGCGTGTTGGTCTCCCTCAGTGTCGCCGATGGGAAGCTGAGTTGGAAGGCTGAAACCGGAGGCGAGTTCTCGGCGGTGCCTGTGGTCGACGAACGCAGCCTCTTCGCGGCAGGTCAATTCGCGGAACCCGAGCAGGGTCATGTTCACGGAACGCTTCGGGCGCTAAGCAAACCGACCGGCGTCACTCTGTGGATGAGAACTCTGCCTGCGCCACTCAAAGGGGGCCTCGTCGCCAATGATCGTGCGTTATTCGCGGGCAGTCTCGATGGCCGGGTATACGCGTTTGACAAACGAACCGGGTTGACGTTGTGGATAACTCAATTTGCTGAAGGATTCTCGAGCCAGCCCGCTCTATCGAATGACACTGTCTATTTCGGCGGTGACAATGGATCACTAATAGCTCTTGATCAGAAGACTGGTCAACCCTCCTGGTATTATCGGGCGCATGGACCTATTCGTGGGCCAATCGTAATCAATGGCGGCGCTATCTATTTTGGATCGAGCGATGGTTATGTTTATGCGCTGAGCGAATTGCAGCACAAATTACTTTGGCGCTGGCGAACGGGCGCGGCCGTGCAGTCGGTGGCTGTAGTTGACGGCGGCTTGCTGGCCGCGTCGCTTGATAATTTCGCTTACCTCTTGTCGCGAAGCAAAGGCTCGCTAATTTGGCGACGCCTGCTGCCGGGCCGAATCTCTGCGCAGCCAGTCACGGCTGCGGATGGCGCCCTCTTCACTCCACTCTCGAGCGATAGCGCTATCGTGCTAAATCTGCGCGACGGCAAGCCTGCGAACGCGTTGGCGCTGGGAGCAGAAAATAGCAGCAGCGCCGCGCCAGTGGCAGCAAATGATTTGGTGCTTATTACTACGACGCATGGGTTAATAGCGTTTGCACGACCCCAACCGAAAGCGCCGGCGGTTGCGCCGAACGACTAGCACTGTGGAGCGCATTTCACACTTCGCGCATCTCTGTTGATTGTTTCTCGGGCGAGCGGCGGAAAATGGAAGTTAGGCCGCGCGAGAGTAACCCGTGGGCCAGATATCCGATGACCAGGGTAAGCAGAACCCAACGCGAATAGAGATAGATTAAACCAGTCAGGGCAATCATCCCGATTACCAGGCGCGCGTTGCGCCGGCCCGTGCCCAATGATTTAAAGCTCGTGAAACGTAGCGTACTCACCATGAGCACGCTGAGAAAGCCCACCAGAACCATCATCAGGGTTGCGAGCAATTCCGCGCGGTGGGGCGCGTATTTGATCGGCGTCGGAGCAAAGTGAACAATCGCGGCGATCATACAACCGGCGACGGGAATCGGCAGACCAACGAAACTTTTCTTATCGACTTTCGGCGTTCCTTCCGCCATCGGTCGCGGACGCATCGCCTGCACATTGAACCTGGCCAGGCGAAAGCCTCCGCAAACGACGTACATGAATGACAGAAACCAGGCGAGCTGTCGCGCGTTCAGCCAATCCTGCAAGGCAGTTCCATAGCCCCAGGCGTACGCCAATACGGCGGGAGCAATCCCGAACGAAACGATATCGGCCAGCGAATCAAGCTGAATTCCGATTTCGGTTGTGCTCTTCGTCATGCGCGCGATGCGACCGTCCAGCATGTCGCACACAAACGCCAAGCCGATGGCAATCGCTGCGGCGTCAAAACGATTTGCCGCGTCGCTTATCTGTTGCGCCCCACCGATGCCGAGCAGACGGAATCCGCTCATCGTCGCCATCAAGGAGTAGAACCCCGCCAGTATATTCAGCGTGGTGAATAACGAAGGCACCAGGTACACACCCTTTTTCAGACCCTTGTGACCTGTTGGCGCCGGGACGGGACCAAAGCGTCTATTCGGTTGTAAGTGCGGAACACTCATGCTCGAATTCTTCCGACTATGGTCTCTCCTCCCCGGACGTGCGTGCCTTCACGCACCAGAACTTCAACGGCTGGCGGCAGCAGCAAATCCGTCCGCGATCCAAACTTTATCATGCCGAAGCGTTCTCCGCATTTTACTCTTTCGCCCTTCCGCTTCCAACAGACAATTCGCCGCGCCAGGATGCCGGCAATCTGCGTGCATTTAACGGTCAATGCCTCGCCATGGATTATTAGCGTGTTCTGCTCGTTCACCAGCCGCGCGTCCGCTTTTGTCGCCATTACAAATTTCCCGGTTTTGTAAGCAATTTCGACGATTTCACCGGCAATCGGCGCGCGGTTGATGTGCACATCCAGGGGCGATAGGAAAATGCTGATTAACGATTCCGGTTTTTCATGCCCGTCAGCAAGTCTAACTATTGTGACCCGCCCGTCTGCGGGAGCTACTACGATTCCCGGCTCAATCGGTATTGAGCGATGCGGATCGCGAAAAAAGAACGCCATGAACGCGGCGAGTGCCAATAGCGGAAGCGCCAGAAGCCAATAGCCGAAAAGAAACGGCGCCGCAGCCAGAATGATCGGCACAATTACAAATGGAATTCCGTCACGAACCATGCATGCAACGTGTCAGAACCGGGAGCGGTAGCGACCGGATCACTTCTCATTTGTCATTTAGCATTTTTCATTTGCTCATTGTCGGACATGGCACGATGACAAATGAGTCCTTCAAATGAGCGATGGTAAATGAAAAATGACAAATGGAAAATGATCCGGTCGCTACCGCTCGCGGTTCTGACACTCTCTGTTAAGAATAAACGGGGCCCAACAGGAGTTCTGTCGTCCCCGTCCCTGGTCTTGATGAAGCTCATCCGAACGTCGTTACAGGATCGGAAGAACCAGCGTCCAAGTCATTTTCCATTCCTCGTTTTGCGTCCAGGACTACTTTCGTTTTGCCGCGACGAACTTCCACTCGCGGCACCACTTGCCGTCGAACCAATGACAAATGAAAAATGAAAAATGAAAAATAATCAGTGCCCCACGTTAACTGCTTTCTCGTATTGGAGCATCAATGAATACATCTGGTCTTTTATGGCAAGCTTCTTTTTCTTTAACGTAACCTCTTCCAACTGCTCTTCATCGCTCGGATATGAAAGTCCGGACAGTTCGCTTAAACGTTGCTCGTAACGCCCGTGCTCGCGAGCCAACTCGCGAAACTCGGGGTTACTCGACATCAGTTCTTCCTTAAGGCTGTCCGCCTTCGTCATTTCCATAACAGATAGTCTCCTCTCGAATAATTTGGTTGGAAAGAAATTGCTTGCGGCGTGAAGTGCCCGAGGGTAATGCCTCATGCCGGAGATGTTACTCAATCAGGGGAAGCAAATCAAGGCACAGTTTGCTCGCTGGGAGGCTTGCGGGCGAATGCGAACAAGCTGTGGGAGGACCAGCGATACTCAGTAATTGATCGCGAAATTTCTTTTCAGTCATATGATGTAAGATTCCGAGCTTCAGAGTATTATGAGGCAGTTTTGAAAGATACTTAAGATGTTCGACGGCACCGTGACGGTGGCGAAAGCGGAATGACAATCGGCACTATCGAAGAATCACAACGCAAAGCAGCGAAAGTTGTGGGATTCTCTTATCTGTTTGCGTTGCCGCCGGCGATCTTCGCCGAATTCTATGTACTCGGCCGACTACTTGTCTACAACAACGCTGTGGACACCGCTCGTAATATCTTGGCGCACGAGAGACTCTTTCGACTGGGCACCGCCAGCAACCTCACAGTCTTCGCGATCGATATAGTACTAATCACAGCTCTTTACGTGGTACTCAAGCCAGTCAATCGGAACCTCGCCTTGCTCGCGGCGTTCTGGGGGCTGGTCGAGACGGCGATTTTTGTTGTCACCCTGCTCAATGACTTCGAGACTCTGCGACTATTAAGCGGCGCCGATTACTTGCGAGTCTTTGAGCCGGATCGATTGCAAGCATTGGCGAGGGCTTCGATGAGCGCACATGGCGCCGGATATGGCGTGGGCTTGGTGTTTGCTGGACTTCGAAGCACGCTGTTTTGTTATTTGTGGTTCAAGTCGAGTTATATCCCAAGAGCATTGGCGGCGTGGGGAATGTTTGCGTCCTTGCTGATGGGAGGCAGCGCATTCTCGTTCATCATTTTTCCCGAGCTTGCGAAAGTCGTCGGCGTTGGGATTTATGGAGCTCCGATCTTCTTCTTCGAACTGACAATGGGCTTTTGGCTCCTGCTAAGGGGATTACCACCTTCTGGAGGCGTCGGCAGCCACGAGAGCGGGGAGGAGTTGACATGACACGCACGACTTTTGATTCGCGCCGCCGCGTCAACTCAAACGTTGGGCGGCTTCGCCTTAGCTGGCAAGTTCGACAGCATCTTTTCGCCGGAAGTATTATGTGACGTATGCCGAATCTATCTTTTATTTCTCCTAAGGCTATTGTTAAAGAAAGTCCGATTCATGGAAAGGGTCTGTTTGCCGTCGAATCAATTGCTCAAGGCGAGATTGTCTGTATCAAAGGCGGCTCCATCATCAATCGTAAAACGCTTGAATCAATGCCGGGCTGGTTTCGCGCGGCTGAAATTCAAATTGCCGACGATTTCTTCATCGCTCCGGTCAAAGAAGAAGAACGCGACGGGAGCATGATTTTCAGCAATCATTCATGCGAACCAAACATCGGCGTGCGAGGTCAAATCGTTTATGTGGCAATGCGTGACATCGCACCCGGAGAAGAATTAACGCACGACTGGGCGATGACCGACGATGATGAAAACGAACATCAGTGCAACTGCGGCGCAGTAGCTTGCCGAAAAGTCATCACGGGACGAGATTGGCGGAGAAAGGATTTGCAGGAAAAGTACAAGGGCTATATGTCATGGTATTTGGTCGAGAAGTCAAAGCAAGTGCGTTAATCACAAGTTGGGCGGCTTCCTAACATAATCTCACAGACGAATGACCGCACAAACTCCATTGGAAACTGTTGAATTGCTTGACGAAGCCTTCAATCGCAGCGACATCGAAGCTGTCGTAAATTTCTACGAAGAGGATGCCGTAATGGTGGCAGAACCAAACCGACTTGCGACCGGAAAAGCCGAAATTCGGGCAACTTACGAATGGATTTTTGCGAATATTAAAGGAACTGCCACACAAGCGAAAACGCACGTGATTGAAACTGACGATATTGCGCTATTCACCTCGCAGTGGAACTTTTCCGGCACAATGTTGAATGGAGATTCCGTGTCGAGAGATTCTTATGCTTCAGTCATTTTGCGTCGGCAAACGGACGGCAGTTGGCGAATTGTTGTGGATAATTCTTGGGGGCCCGCAGTTTTAGGATGAAAGATGTCTTTCTTTTGTCAACGCGCCGCCTAACAGCCAACAGAGGTGGCCTGTCAAGAGAAAACACTACGGGGTGGTGGCCGGATGGGCCATCCATTTCTGCTCCTTCAGGACATGGAATGCGGCTTGGGCCAGTGTAGGGCTCAAACAGCTGGCAGACTTTCGCTAATTGGTGCGTGATGGGGTTAGTGATATGAAGCGCATTTTATTAATGCTCACCTTCTGCTTCGCGATTGAGTGCCTCAGCACTGAGCAAGCACGTGCCCAGCAGATTCCGCCAACCGCACGAACTATCGAAGCTTTCCGTCGTATCGAGCCCCAGATGTCAATGAAGCAAGTCATAGACATTTGCGGAGTACCGGATGAAGATACTGGTAGCGGCATACATATTTATGTTTATAAGTTATCTGATCGGTCGCTAGTGAGAATAGGGACGCCGGATAAGAAACGGTTAATCTATATAGTGCATGTTCTACCAAATGGCGAAGCACGTTCCATCATAAAAATCCCTGAAAGGAAAGATAAGCGTAAGCGGCGTGCGCCATCAAGGCACCGCCCAACAACCTATAAATCATTGGACGCGAGCGGCGGGAGCGTGTTTCTCAACTTGCTTGGTGCGGCGGAGGGTGTTTGATTCGCGCGGTCGTGTCAACTCAACCGTTGGGCCACACATCATGAAAGCAGCTAGTCGACATCGGTGGTTCGGTACAGTGATACTCATCGGTATTCTGTACGGTGTGATCGGCATTCTTTTCGCGTTGCCATCTAATCAAGTGCGCGTGTGGCGGCTCGGGGCGTGGTTGCTCAGTGCCGCTGTATATGCCGCTCACATTTGGTACGAGCACTTTACTCTGCGGAACGCGCCTCGTACCACAGCAATGCACGTCGCCACCGCGGTGGGTATCGGAGGTTTGGCCCTTGCAGTCGCAGCCACGATTCATTCGCTCTTCGTGCCGCCAAATTACCAGCGTTCGCGGTTTCTCCTCGCGCTCGTGGTCTGGCCAATCGTAACCGCTGTGCCGGCGTTTCTGGTTGCACTGGTTGCAGGTACGGTGCTGGCACGGCTGCCAACGAAACGCTTGGCCGAGTAGCATTGCGGTCTGTGGCCCAACAAATCGCTGGACCTGAGCGCGTGGAGCGTGTTTCTTAACTCGATTGATTGAAACGAAGGTTGAATATAATCGCTGCGCCCGGTCAACTGACGTTGGGCTCCAGTCGTAGCGTCACACTGAGGTAGTGATCAAATGAAGACTTATATTGCACTTTTCCGAGGCATCAACGTCGGTGGGAGGAATGCCCTCCCAATGAAAGAGCTTGTTGCCATTCTTGAACACCTCGGCTCGCAAAAGGTCAAGACCTACATCCAAAGCGGCAATGCGGTGTTTGTAAGCCCGGAAAAAGACACGCTACGACTTTCAAAGACGATAACGGTTGAAGTCAAGAAGCGTCGCGGATTCGAGCCCTACGTTTTGTTGCTGGAGCTGGAAGACATTGAGAGGGCTATTAGGAATAATCCGTTTCCCGAAGCGGAAACCGACCCCAGAGCTCTGCACACAGGCTTTCTTGCCTCGACGCCGGAGCATCCCAATCTGAAAACGCTCGAAAGCCTCAAACGGGGCAGCGAACGATTTCGTCTTATCGATACTGTATTCTATCTGCATGCACCCGAGGGGATCGGCAGATCCAAACTCGCTGCAAATGCTGAGAAATTGCTCGGGGTGCCGATGACTGATCGGAATTGGAGGACTGTGTGCACAATCCGGGCAATGGCGCAGGAGTTGATATAGGGGCGCCCAACCATCGCCTGCAGCCGACTCGCCTTCGGTTTGCCTCGGCCCACGGCTGATGCAGAAATTAATGTTGACTCGCCTTGATGGAACGCAACATAACAAATCAATGTCATCGTAACTTGTTTTTGAAAATGGAGAACCACCATGAGTTCAACGAGTTCACCGACAAACGATGAAAAGGTAATAGCTCAACTCTCATTCCTTTCGAATGCGGTTTCAGGTCTCCTTGGACCCGATTTGGAGGACGACCTCTACAACTTTATTCTGCGCTATTTTAAGAAGAACCAAGGTCAGCTAGGGAAATGGGAGATTGCCTGGGGGCCCGCGGTGATCCAACTAACCACAGATTCCTATGCTGTTAACGCCATCTACGTGGCCCACAGCCTGGACCGGCCTTCATGGTACGTGATCTTGGTCGCCGGAACCAATCCCTCTTCGCCCTTTGATTGGTTAGTAGAAGATTTGCTCGTCCGGGAACAGGTCCCCTGGATTTATGCACTTCTTTCAGCTCCGGACGCGAACATTTCGCTGGGCACCGCAGTCGGACTCCTAATCCTGCAACCAATGGGCCTTTGAAGTACAAGTGGAGTGTCGACGGTGGGGAAATGAAAGACGGTCAGGGTACTGCTTTTGTGACGATCATCAACTTCAATCTGCGGAAGAAGTCTGTAACCGTCGTGGTTGAAGTTGAGGGTCTTCCCGCGAGATGTGTATCCAGGGCTTCATGCACGATTTCCGTGTAACGCGCGCCCAACAAGCGGCGGCAGAGAACGGTTGCAAAACCGCAACGCGGTTCCGCCCTTCAGCCCAAGGTTGACGCTTCGGCTACCTTGGGTAAGGTGTGATTTATAGTCCAACCGCAACGCGGTTGCGCCGGGTTTTAATCGACGAAGAAATGACGCAACCGCCTTGCGGTTGGTAATCATTTCATTCATGGTCCCAGGGTAGCCGCGGCGGCAACCCTGGGCTGAAGGACACAACCGCGTTGCGGTTACAAGTCGAGATCCTCACAACGAAACTGACATTAGCAGTGCGTCCTCGACAGGATTGCTGTAATAGCGGCGCCGGCGCCCGGCCGCTTCAAAGCCGCAACGCTTATAGAGCTCTTGCGCCGCCTTGTTTCCGGCGCGCACTTCGAGAAACGCCATGCGCGCGCCGGCCCGTCTGCCGTACTCCAGTACCGTTTGCAAAAGTTGCGCGGCCAGGCCCTGCCGGCGAAACTCGGTTCTCACGGCGACGTTGTTGACGTGCATCTCATCCGAGACGATGCGCGCCACGATGAAGCCGGCGATTCCCTTCCCCTCGTTCAGATTCGCATCAATGCCGCCGGCCCGGGCTATCAGCATGATCACATCTTCCGGTGATTGCAGCTCTTTGTGATAAGCGTCCCAGCCCCAGGGACTGAGGCCGGAGAGTTCTTCGATCTCGACGACTTCGAGCAGATCGTGCTCAGTCATGCGTTTGATCGAAAAGCTCAGGGTTGGACTGCCGGCGGTGACTTCTGCTGCTGCCATTTTTCGTTAATCTCGGCGTCGGACGGCCGGACATAAACCGCACGCAACTCATCGGGGTCAAGAACATTACCGCCACGATAATCATTCAGAGCCAGCGCGGTGATCGAAGCGGCGAGTTGATCGCAGCGCGGCGCGAGAGTCCATGCTCTTTGTGTTTCAGGAAGGAAAGGCGGCGAACTTTCCGCCTGAAGGCGGGACTCCGAACTTACGCGAAACTCAGAATCGTTCGTTGATAAGCCGAGGGCCTCCGAATACAAATGTGCTCCTTCGCCCGCCAAAATCACCCGCTTCAATTCAGAGTATTTCGCAGTGACTGCCGCAGGAGCCAAGTGGGCCGGACTATCGAGAGTTTGAACGCCCGCTGAACTAACCGCGTACAACTGCGCAAACAGTTCGCCTCTACCCGCAGGCAAGAGCGCGATGGTGTGTTCCGAATCACCCGCGGCCTGAGCAATTGCCGCCAGCGTCGACACGCTCACGCACTTTCTGCCGGTGCAAATCGCGAGGGCTTTTGTTGTCGCCAGCCCAATTCTTAGACCGGTGAAACTTCCTGGCCCGGAGGCTGCCGCAAATAAATCAATGTCGCTAAGCTTGACGCCGACCTGTTGCAAGATATTTTCGACAGTCTCGAGCAGACTGATCGAATGCGATTCCGCGGCGTTTCCTTCCGCGGACGAGAGAATGTCTGGGCCACGCGCCAAAGCTATGCTGCCGGCGCGCGTCGCGGTTTCAAGCGCGAGAATTAAAGGTTCTTTGATCACTTCATTAACCGAACTATAAGTATTCGCGGTTGACACCAACCGATGCGGACGCAATGATCTTAAATCACACATACGGCGCAAAGGCAAAAGGGCTTAGTCTGTTCTGACATAGTGACAACGGTTCTCCTTCGCCTCCAGAGGGTCGAGGAGTTTAGTGCCAGGCAAAACCACAAGCTAAAGCTTGTCGGACATTGGGATTGAGATATGCGAGTAGGAGTTCTGACCGCCGGCGGAGATTGTCCCGGACTTAATGCTGTCATTCGGGCAGTGGTCAGGCGCGCGGCGGCGGACGACGTCGTCGGCATCAAAAATGGCTGGCGCGGCCCGGTGGAGAACGATCATAGTAGTTGCGGAAGACGCGCACCCACATCCGGATGAGGATTTCCTGACTGAGGAGCAGAACAGCAGCATCTATCGACACGATCGACTCGGAGGAATCGGCGAAGTTCTGGCCGACGAAATCGAGCGTTGCACAGACATTCAAACTCGAGTCCGGATGCAGTGGGCGAACTGAAGCGGCTGGATGATGAGATCTATCGCGTCGCAGAAGTGTTCTTTGGATAGGAGTCATCCGCAGATTACGCCGATTACGCAGAAATGAAATAGCCACAAAGAAGCACAAAAGGCTCAAGAGAAGAATGGTTGAATTCTATTTGTGCCCTTTGCGCCTTCTCGTGGCTTGTTCTTAATCTGCGCCATCTGCGTAATCTGCGGATAGTTATCGATCGCTATCGGATTTTCATCGTCGGATCGCCCAAGAGGATCCACGTGCGCCGGACATCGAGATCGGTCGTCGCTAACTTGGCCTGGCGCGTCGCGTCGCCGAGCGCAATCGGCTGCGAGCCGTAGAGCAATTGGAAGAGGCGTTGGCCCATGGCGTGTTGGCCATCAGGAATCGTGAGACCCGAAGAGACAAAGCTAGCCACCGATCCGCCGTTCGGAGCTTTTAGTAACGATTCGCCAATGCAGTCCAAGTTAGGCGCAACGAAGTAGCCGTTGAGACAATCCATCACCACTACCAGAGGCAGCTTGTTCCCGTTGGTAAGCGCCAGCGCATCGCTGTTGCTGAAGATCGGCGCGCCGGTCCACACATCGACGTTTCCATGGCCCGAATAGTTCACCAACGCCGTGCCCTGGTTGAACTTATTGATGATGTCGGCGCGGGTTTGTGGGTCCGATGGTTCGAGCCGGCGATAAACTCTCTGCACATTGCTCTGCATGTTCGCCGGCAGCAGGTTGATTAACTCCTCGTTTGAGGCTTCGAAGTTCCAATAGTAACTTCCTTGCGCATCGGCAACCATCAATGCGTTTTGCGGAACATTATTCGGCGAGAAGTTAACGATTTTCGAGAGGACCAGATTCGCGTCCGCCGTCGTTCTAACTGGTACCCTGCCAACCGCAATCTCGGGAATGCCGTCGCCATCGAAATCGGTAAGACTGTCGTCCGATGCCGTTTCGAGAGCACTCGATGCGCCGAGAGAACCGGTGTCGATCAATTTCGTGGGCACGAGATCAAAGTTTCCGACGCCGGTATAGTTGCGCGGATCGTAAGACGCGTCGCCCAACAGCAGGAGATAACCCGGCGCCCTGGTCCAGGTCGAACGCGCGCGCGCGAGGAAATCGATCATGGCCTGCGGCGTGTGCAAGCCATAACTGAACTCGTCGAAGACATCCTCGACATCAACAACCTTGACGACAAATCCCTGCGACTGACGTTGACTGACGAGCGCCGCCAGGCTGGGAAGCATCATGAAGCTTTGATGCGAAATGATCAATAAATCGGCAGCGTTGGTTGATTGATTGAGCGCGGATGGTTGATTGAAGGCAAACGATGCCGGATGGAGGAACGATCCAGCCGGCAGCGCCAAGAGCGTCCGCGCCACTTTTGATTTGGTGCCGGATGAAGGGACGGTAATTGCGTAACCCGAACCGCCAGTGCCAACTATGGTATGCACTTCCTGCGGCGTGTTTGGATCAGAAATATCGAGCACGCGCAGATTCGGGGTGGTGAATCCATCGATGGTCGCGCTCTGCGTCGATCTTAGAGTAAATGGTAGAGTGTCGTTATCGGCGCGATAAAGACGCGGATAGGTAATCCTAACGTAGGAAAACAGAGAATGGTCCGTGCTGCCTCCCGCAATCACAAACTTCACGGTGTTCGCGCCTTCGCGAAGTTGCGAGACGGCGACGCCGAAGCTCTGCTCAGCATAATCCTGAGAATTGAAGCTGACTGAGCCCACCATGGCGTCGTTCAGAAAAACATTCACCAAATGGGCTTGTAGCGTGGTGCCCTGCAACCCAACTCGCAGCAAGGCTGTGCCTTGGGAGTCGGTTTGGAGATTAGTGACGTTGAGCGTCTTCGTTGTGGGCGCGGAAGGCGGCACGGTGAGGGATCCACCAAAGAAATTTTCGGCTGGGCCGTTGAGTAGTGAAGTGAAGTAAACAAAACGCTCCTTGAGTTGGACTTCAGAGAGAAAGGCCAGAGCCGGCCCGGTTGCCACGACCACGTGATCTCTTCTACGCTTAATTATTCTTACGTGACTGCGACCATATCTGCGGTCTTGTCGGCGCTTCCTGGTATTCTGTTGATGTCCCGTCTCGTTGTTTGAAGTTGCCGCTTTCGGCTTGGAACCAATGACCGGCCCAACTATTGGAGTCGCCGCCTTCACAGCGTTCGACAATAGAATCGGCCCGGTTTTTAAAACCAGAGGATAGCCGTCTGTGTGCATCTCTCCGAACACCGCTATGCGCAAGCCCGGTTGCGAGCCGTTGATGAGATAATAAACATGAGTGTCAGTCGTTGGCGTATCCAACCCGGTACCATAAAACTCTACGAAGTCAGTTGAACCAAGTTTACCGCTGTCGCGGCTGACTTCGATTGGAACTTCCCTTCCATCTACAAACAGACTCAGATTCTTCGCGTCGCCGGAAATGTCGAAGCCGGCGCCAACCATGTCGGCCTGTGTGACCCGGTACCAGCCATTTTGCTTCACGCCAATTTTCAGGCCCGGCTGCGCGGCGATCGCCCACTGATCCTGAATTGCCGCGGGAGTCTGCTCCGCGTGATCGAGACTTCCCGCGGGCCCCTCTGCTTGCGCGGACGGGTTTGGCTGCGAAGCAATCTCGCTGATTAGTTTGGCCGGTCGAGTTTTCGGGAGCGTAGCGCTCCAGACTGGAATGAAAGGCCCGATAAGATTCGTTTGACCACCGAGCGAAATGTCTTCGAGGTAATAACGAGAGTCGAGTGTTTCGGTGCTGTCGAACCATTGATACGTATCAACGGCGGTGCCCTGCCCTGCGCTCAGCGTTGAGCCGGCAATGATCGACCTATTAACTTGCGTTCGCGTTCCGCCCTGCTCGCGATAAATATTAAAGCCCAGGTTGTCGAGTAAAAAGGAAGTGCGCCATTCGATTAGGACGCCGGTAGGACTTGCTATGACGTTAACTTCGGTTGTGTGCGCTACGCTGGTTGCGGCACTCGAGTCCTGAGCGCGCACTGTCATTTGGGCGCCGGCCATAGGCAGCATCGACCACAGCAGGACCACGGTCAAAGCTGCGATGCCTATTTGGGTTTCGGAACTTGCGCGTTTCATTTCAAACCTCGCTACGCGCAGCAATTATCGGCGAAATGGGTAGGGGAGACAAATGAAGTTCCCTCTCCCCATGGGAGAGGGTTAGGGTGAGGGTCTTATAGTTTGTCTGGCTAAGCCCTCATCCCCAGCCCTTCTCCCAAAGGGAGAAGGGAGATATCTCCTATGTGGAGAGCGCTTCGCTCTAGTAAAAGTTACTGAATACAAATCGAGTAGCCTGACTGAAGAATGCCACAAGCTGATAGGGCAATCGGGGAAAGTTGTTCACACGGCCCTCGAGGTTAAAGGTCGCGACGATTGGATCAGGCCAGCGCTCGCGGACTTCCCTAAGGAATGTCTTCGCACTGCGAAGCGAATTTGCCATCAGCGGTCGTGGTTGTATCGGCAGATGATCTCGATGCCAGAGGGTGCTCCACTGCTTCAGCACCGCGTCAGTCAACCACGCAGGCACCTGTTTATTTCGCACTTCCACGGGGACCTTGTTGATGTTGGCGCCGAGCAATTCGTGCGCTAAGAGAACTGCGGTAGAAATCCATGCCGCGCGTCGCTTATTTGATCCGAAAGACAAGTTCCAATCAAACTCTGCCGGGAGCGATTCAATCAATGCGCCAATGTCACAAAGCCACGAAGGTCGCCATGCGCCGTGCTTAAAGAGATGTATCGCCAGCAACGCGAGGTTATCTTCCGCGCACAAGACGCGCACTTTGCTTTCTTGCAAATCAACGATGAGCGAGCGTTCGAATAGTTCGTCGATTGATTGATCTCGAAGCTCAAACAGGCTTCTGTGCAGATCGACCCACCAGGCCCCAGGCTCATCGCCGTTTAGAACCTCACGAGCCGCTAGGTAATCAGCGGGCTTCACCAGGAGGTCGACGTCGCCGTACGCTCGCAGGGTTGGATGGGGATAAAGGCGCGCTACAGACCAACCTTTGATTAGAATCGGCTCGATTCCAACATCGCGCAGCAATCGAAAGGCGGTCATGATTCTTTCTTCGTTGATTGCTGACTGTAACGCCTGAAGACGATATCCCTGATGCAGCAGCTCGCCGTGAGCAGTTGTCTTCAACTCGCTTTCGCGGATGCGCCACCAGGCAAGGCCGGCAGCGCCCGAGTCATAAAGCAGCGTGGTAATCAATTCGAGATCGCTTGGGGAAATAGCGAGCGGAGGCTGTCTCTCGCGCCACGAGCCACCGAGATAGTCGGCAACGATCTGTCCTCGCGAACGGGCGAGCGATAACTTCATTCGTCTTGAATCAGCGAGATGAGAAAAGCGCTGCCAACATTATGCCGGCAGCGCTTATCGATTCAGAAGGCCAACCTCATGGTTGACAAGTGCTAGCCTGGCACGTGAGGCCGGCGCAGCACGTTGAACTATCAACGCAAGCGCCCCCCTGTGGGGTGCAAGTAGCAGCCTGAGCAGGCATAGGTGCCAGAATGGAGGTGACCACCGGAATTGCTAAGGCAGCAGCAAGACCAAGCGCGCGGACCATCGCGCGACGATTCATTCCCATCAGTGCCGGTGGCGGGATAGGCTGGCGTTCCAGCAAATGATTGCGCCCCAACTGATCCAGAGCCAGCCAAACGATCTTCTCATCGACCGGGCAATCGAACTGTTGACCAAGTTTCCGCGCGATTTGTGCCGTCGTATTCCGGCCATCGCAACGTTGCCAAACGAAGGCGGCGGTTTGATTGAGACAGTGCGCGCGATCATTATCTAGATCGTAAACCAGAACTTCGTCAGGCAATTCCTGAATCACGAGACCGTCTTTGCGAGCAAGTGGCTTCCTTTGCCGATCTTTATCTTTCACGTTTGCCTCCGGTGAAAACCGTCGCAAGGGATCAGTGCTGCTTCATAAATCTTAATAAGTTAGCGTATGGCAAAGTACCACGGCAGCGCCAATGCGTCAACAATTTAGTAGGATAGCAAAACGTTAGCCACGAAAAAGCACAAAAGGCTCAAGAGTAATGGTGTCAGTTTTTAGGCATAAAAGATCTAAAAAGGATCTTTCGCTTAACTTCTGCTTTCTTGCGCTTTTCGCAGCCCATTGCATTGCTTATCCGCGATAATCCGTGTTCATGCGCGGCTAATTTCTTACCGCGGTAAGCGCCCGCGATATTCGCCGCTTGTCAGTACAATGGAGCGCACCCATCCTGCGTGCGGTGCGCGGGCATCCCTGCCCGCTTCACTAACGCCGGCAGGATGCCGGTGAACCGCACGCAGGGATGCGTGCGCTCCTCTCACCGTGGGAATCTCTGCCGATACTCGCCGGCGACCAGGAACGATTTGACCATCTCCGCCTGGCGGAAACTGCCGTTGAATGTGTTCAGCTTCCTTAGCCAGAAGTGGTAGCCATCAAAGCTTGATTCCGGCCCACTGTTGGGATCGCGTCGCAAATATCCGAAGTACTGCATCAGCACGAACGCGCGATTGAACTCCTGCTGGACCAGCGCTGCATTCTCCGCTACTCGTCGCAGGGCCCGGCCTCTGGCTGTCGCATCTGACGAGGTTGCCGCCGAGCCGAACTCGCTATTTGCCGCCGTGCGTTCGCTCTCTGAAGGGCTCACTCCTGCATTGGCGAACAGTCGATCGACAAAATCAGCCGGCGTCATCGAATTCGGATAAGCCGAGGCGAAGCGCGAACGCTGCACAAACTCAGTTGCGAACGTCTGTTTGTTCGTCTCGAGTGCTTGCTGCCAACCATTCTGATTGACGATCACACCGTTGCCGATCTCTGCCGTGTCCGGTTTGAACTCGCTGAGCCTGAGCGGCACCGGCGCGCCCGGCAAGTTTCCGTAAGCCGACTTATACATCCGATAGACTTCGTAACCCGTCTGCTGAAATTCGATCGAAAGGAAGAACGCCGCCGAGACGTTGATGCGCTTCACGTCGAGGCACGATTGATCGCCGCCGCATGAAGTAATTTC
>WNGH01001880.1_pt1 | contig 23921 bp, 22 predicted proteins | sample 5400631 | NCBI WGS metagenome assembly WNGH01 (sample SAMN13153373, study PRJNA577476) | soil metagenome | isolation source: 115 cm soil or saprolite under Garry oak tree replicate 1 | place: USA:California | collected 2016-06-15
TAGTGAGTTGCGACGCTGATGATAACGAGCTTGACACGCAGGCAATCAGTTCTCCACGTCTGATTATCGAAGTGCTATCTCCTTCCACCGAAGCCATAGATCGTGGCTATAAATTTCAATGGTATCAAACCCTCCCGTCATTGCAAGAATATATCCTGGTCAGTTCGCGCTATCAGTTTGTAGAGATTTTCCGCCGCCAGACGGACGAAACGTGGTCATATCAAGCATATCGGCCAGATCAATTAATCATGTTGGGAAGCATAAACATTGGACTTACGTTTGCGGAGATCTATGATCGCGTTCCTGTTCCTGCAAAACCGGAGTTGTTGAAGGAACTGAGAGAAAAGTACGGCGTTCACTGATTTACCTACCCCTGCGCGAAAGCATCCTGGTCTTCGAGCAACAAAGGATGCACAGTATATTCGAGCCGGTACTCTTTGAGCAGTTCTAAAGCTCGCTCAGTAACCGTACCCCAGTTGGCATCGAGCACCTTGACAACGGGTCTGTGCTCACGTAAAGCGGGAATCGCAGCTTTCAGTTCGTCCAGATACCCCAGGTCCTCCTCATGAAGATGAATCTCAAGCAGCGTTTCAGCGGGCGCCTGGTTGGTATCCCCCTGGGTAAAGCTATATAATTCATCCTTACGATCAGACAGCCATTGTAGCAAGTCTAAGGCCTCCCGTGGGTTGAGATACACCCTATGACTGTAACTGTCAGAAATGGAAATATGCTTGCCATTGCTAAAATCAAAACTCGCCATAGTTCAACTCCTTACTTGCTGGTGCAGACAGCCCTTTGTCCTAAGATAGTATTATATAACAATACCTTCACGGCCATAGTCTTTCACCTCACGAAAAGATCACGATTTCCCATGTGACAGATGATCTTGTTATAAAAGCCTTTGGAAGTTATTGCATTTCAGAATAACCTCCGAGATATGCCGATCTTAACCATCATCAAGCAGTCTTAATAGAAATATAACCATATTAGTACCTCTTTCTTAACACCTTTAGTATAAGGTAGGTCATTATACGTACCTCTTTGATCTCGTGGGCGACTCTACTATGATCATATTTTTGTGGGCGTGGCATCACCGGTAGGTACATGCTACGCAAACAACGGCAGAAAGGAATAAGTATGCACCGATTTACTAAACCGGTCGTGTCGTTGGGTATAGTCGTTGTGCTGCTTGCTATCGCCTTGGGCACGACGTTGTTCGCCACCCCTAGACTGAGACCGACCCGTGCCGCCAGCGCGCAAACGTACATTGTGCTCTACAAGGCACAGGCAGTTCCCGCCGATGCCGCCAACACCATCTTGCAAGCAGGTGGCACACTGGTCTACAGCTACCCGCAGATTGGCGTGGTAATCGCAAGCTCCGACAATACGGCGTTCCGCGACAATCTCATGACCGATAGCCAGATCGACAGCGCGTCGGCTACCACGAACTACGGCTCCAAGATCGACGACGGGACGGTCAATGGTGAGTCCTCGACAGATGGCCAGGGCCCACCCCCAGGAGACCTCCCGAACGCCCCGGCCTCGGACAGCGATAACCTGTCGCCGCTCCAGTGGGACATGCGGCAGATCCACGCCCCTGAGGCGCACCAGATCACGGGCGGAAGCCCGTCTGTGGTGGTCGGCGACATTGATACTGGCCTCGACTTCACACACCCGGACCTGGCGCAGAATGTCGACTTCGCCGACAGCGTCTCGTGCCTTGGCGGCGTGCCAAACACCAACCCAAGCGCCTGGAAGGACGACAACGGCCACGGGACCCACACCGCGGGCACCATCGCCGCGGCTTCCAACGGCATCGGCATCGTCGGCGTCGCACCGAACGTGAGGATCGCCGGGATCAAGGCCGGTGACAGCGCCGGGTTCTTCTTCCCCGAGGCCGTCGTGTGCGCCTTCGTGTGGGCGGGAACGCACAACATCGACGTCACGAACAACAGCTACTTCGCCGACCCGTTCCTGTTCAATTGCCGCAACGACCCCGTGCAGCGGGCCATCTGGAAGGCCGAGAGGCGGGCCATCCAGTTCGCCCAGCAGCAGGGCGTGACCGTGGTGGCTGCTGCCGGTAACGAGTCCGACGACCTTTCGCACCCGCAGGTCGACAACACGAGCCCGGACAACGTCCCCGCGCCAACGCCACGCGATGTCACGAACGGCTGCGTGGTCATTCCTGTTGAGATCCCCGGGGTGATCGGCGTGAGTGCGGACGGAAACGCGACGCAGGCGCCAAGTGGCTACCTCAAGTCGTTCTACTCGAGCTACGGGGTGTCGGCGGTGGAGGTCGTCGCTCCGGGTGGCGACTCCCTCTTCGGGAAGACGGCCCAGGCGGTGAACGGTCGAGTGTTGTCGACCTGGCCCTCGTACATTCCCTGTTCGCGGAAGGTCGTCGATAGTGGCGCGACGTACTGCTACCTGCAGGGCACCTCGATGGCCTCTCCGCACGTCGCGGGTGTGGCGGCGCTGATCATCAGCTGGTTCGGCAAGTCGCGACCGGGGCAGGTCGAGGCGCTGATTCGCCAGAGCGCAGACCCGCAGCCGTGCCCCGGCAGCCTGCCTGCTGGTTACACCACGTTCACCAGGCCGAGCGGCTCGCCCCAGGAGTGCCAGGGTGGCACAGGCCAGAACTCCTGGTACGGCAACGGACAGGTGAATGCGTTGAACGCGGTCACCCATACGTCTAAAAATTAGCTCGGTAGGCTAAGCTCATGTTAGCCGAAAGGTCGGCTCGCGCATCTCTGTGAGAATGGCGTCTAGCGTTATGCTAGACGCCATTCTGAAGAGGCTTTCAATAGACTTTTCAGATGAAGTCGAAACAGTTTGTTGTCCTATTGAGTTTGTGACGCACCAGGAAGTTTTCTCGAAATATCTTGGAAAAATTCGCTGACTTGACAGGTAAAGCCCAGTAAATGGGGAGACTGTATGGTGTCATTCTGGTAGAGCGTGCTGTGTAGCTTGAGTTGGGCAGCATCGCGTCGATAAATTTCGACATGTCGTTCCATCCAACTGACAATCCAGTATTCCAGGACGCCTCGACGCGAGTATAGCCACAACTTGAATTCGCGGGCTCGCTGCTCGTTTGTTGTACCTGGTGAGAGAACCTCGACGGCAAGATCAGGTGCGGTATGATATTTCCCATCTCTTTGAGAGGTAGTGGCGAGACGTTCATTACTCATCCATGTGACATCGGGGGCGACATCATTGTCATCTGTAAAGATGAGCCCTGGCGCAACCACCGCTTCACCACTGTCTGCTTGGCAGTATCTCTAAGTCTTTAGATGTCCAGTGTACCGTCTTCATAAGTGCCTCTGCCGTCTCTCTAGCACACTTAAGGTCCTTTTTACCTGCATATTGTAACATCGCGAGGTCTTCCTGTCTTTGGGAATGCTTCTACTGTGGTGGGCATCTGACGAAGATGAAGAATCTGTAACTCATTCTTGACCACGTACGTAGACCTGTATGGCATCGATCATTTGAATACTCTATAACCACAAAAACATCTATCAGGAGGACACTCAATGCCTGTAGTATCAGACACAAAGCAACAGGTAGAAAACCAGCCCCGGCCTACTTCCAGCCGGTCGACGCTTAATACAGTAGCTACTATCGCTCTATTCGGTATGGTGCTGGCGTACTTTGTCAATTTCCTGCTGGCCTATGTCTTCGGGGGCACCTTTGTTGCGGCGCTGCTCATCATAGGCGGCATCATGCTGGTGGGAGCCTGTATCTCCCTGCTGCGCGTGCACTGGATTGGCGCGGTTGGCGCGCTGCTGGCCCTGGGAGCAATGTCCACCCAGATGAGCGTGGGCATTAACCAGTACTTCATCACGCACCCGGCCGACGCTCCATCCTTTATCACCCTGCTGCTGATCCTGTCCTTCGGGCTGGTCGCTGTCGTTGCTGGCATCGCCTCCACGATCAGGTTGTAACAATGAGCCGTAATTAAAAGGGGAGACCTATTCGTTTGTTTAGGTCTCTTTACTTTGAATATGTTAGCGCCTTACCAAATTAGGATAAAACTCCTAGTTTGTTGGAGATTCATTGAATAATCACTACTATATTATAGGGAGTTTCGAAAAGTTTTTTCGAACATAAGGGTTATCTATCATGATAACAGGCCTGCAACAGATTGGGAAATACGAGCTGCATAGGCGCCTGGCAAGCAGTCACGCGAGCGAATGCTGGAAGGCCTATGATGGCCAATCACAGCACTACGTCACTATCAAGGCCTACCATAGCAGTCAGCCGCCTGATTCTGATACCGTAACACAATTTGTCTGGTCATTAGAGAAACTTGCTTCCCTACATCATCCCAACATTGCACATATCCGCGATGTTTATATATTTCCTTCCAGGCAACCTGATGACCCTGTGGCCTCTACGGTGTGTGTTGTGACTGATTACCTGGAAGGGCAGACGCTGGCGGAGTATGTTCGTAACACGCCGAGCCTGGGCAAAATGTCGCTGAGTAGCGAGGTAGTTCACCTCTTTACTTCTATCAGTATAGCCATCGACTATGCTCATCAGCATGGCGTTGTCCATGGTAATATAAAGCCAGGCAATATACTGCTGCATAGGGTTACGACTTCACCGGGTGGGACCGGTGACCCCGTGCTCACCGATTTTGGTTTTACCAGACCACTGCGCAGTGCCAGCAACGCCGGCGCCCCGTTCTATCTCTCACCAGAACAGGTACAGGGCCATCCACCTGATGAAAGTAGTGATATCTACTCTCTAGGTGTGGTCCTGTATGAACTATGTACAGGGGTGCTGCCGTTCCGCGGTAACAGGCCGATTGCGATTATGATGCAGCATATCAATACCCCGCCAACTCCGCCTGCCCTATTGAATCCAACTATACCATCCGCCCTAACCGGTGTCATCCTGCGCAGCCTATCAAAAGATCCCCAAGCCCGTTTCACCAGCGCCTCGTCAATGGCTATCGCGCTGGCCCAGAGCCTGAATATGCAGGTTCCTGAAGGCTTGAGCCAGTCGGATTCTCATCTGAGATTGAAACGATCAGAGAAATACAAATATGATTCTCTACAAACCACTGCGCCGCCTGTTATGCCTCAACTCTCGCCTTCACAATCTGCACAGCCTCAACTTAACTGGCCGGACATCATCGCGGCGCCCGCGGGAGGGGTTTCCAGCACTCCTCTCGCGCCCGCGTCCTTGTCGAGGAAGCGCAAGAGAAAGCCGTTCAATAGATTGTATGCTGCTATGATTGGCGCGCTGGTGCTTGCCAGCATGGTCACTATTGGAGCCCTATTTTTAACTTCTCAAACTACTCCTCTCGCGCCGGGTCAAGTGATAGGGCACGCTTTCTTCCTCAATAGCGGGCAACTGAATGCGAATGGCCCGCAGGGCATTAATGATGAATTGCAGATCGATCTAGCACATGTCTCTGATCCAGCCGCAGGTAAAAGCTACTACGCCTGGCTATTGGGCGATAGAAGCCAGAGCGAGGCCGCGCCGGTCCTGCTTGGTCGTTTGACTGTCAGCCAGGGTAATGTGCATTTACTCTATCGAGGCGATCCGCAGCACACCAATTTACTCGCCTCCGTAAGCCGCTTTCTGATCACTGAAGATAATGCCAATAGCCCGACGGGCAATCCACTCATCGATACCAGTACATGGCGCTACTACGCAGAAATTCCCCAGCTGCCCAGCCCTACGGATCAATTGCATTTCAGTATGCTGGATCACCTGCGTCATTTGCTCGTTGAGTCACCAGAACTCAAATTGCGCGGGCTACACGGCGGGCTGGCTTTCTGGTTAGCCAGGAATACATCAACGGTCGAGCAACTGGCGGCCAATGCGCGGGATGCCTGGCAGAACAAAGACACGGCGTCTATCCGTGACCAGGTGATACGTATCCTGGACTATATTGATGGCTCTGCGCTAGCGCATACAGATACGCCTCCCGGCACGCCCCTGCTTGCCAACGCGCACGAAGTCCAGGTTGCAATGCTTGGACCAGCTCCCAGAAATGCAGACCCAGCCGGCTATGTGTATAGTAACGAGACGCCGCCCGGCTATGTGTATCTTATCGGAGAGCATATGAACGGCGCGATCCAATCGCCCCAGACAACTCCGGAGCAGCGTCAACTTGCTGTCCGTATCAACGCCGGTCTTGATGATCTGAGGCGCTCACTGGGGCAGGTGTACCAGGACGCGAAGCGGCTCGTAGGCATGACCGGTGCCCATTTGTTACAAACATCATCCCTGTCAATCCTCAACGACATGGCAACCCAGGCCCAGTATGCCTACGCAGGTCAACTCAACCAGTCCACAGGCCAGGCGGAAGGAGGCGCCCTGTGGATTTACGGTAACCTGCAGCGCCTGGCAACGTTTGACGTGAGACAATATATCCCGCCAGTTCAATGACCCTATGCCAGCCCTTCGCGCTCCAGGGCCGTATTGTGCGAGATGCGCAGCAGGATGCCGATGATGATGTAGTTGGCAATGACTGAACTGCCGCCATAGCTGAGGAAAGGCAGGGGTATGCCGGTCAGCGGTATCAATTTCATGTTGCCAGCGGCTATGATCAGCGTCTGGATGGCGAAGATCGAGGTGAGCCCAGCAGCCAGGAGCTGGTTGAACGGGTCGGTTGCCTCGACAGCGATGCGGAAGCCCCGGTAGATGAGCAGCAGGTAAAGGCCGATGATGGCGAAAAGCCCTGCCAGGCCTAGCTCTTCCCCGAGTGCAGTGAGAACCATGTCCGACTGTATGACCGGTACAAAACCAGGATGACCCAGTCCAAGCCCACTGCCGATGATGCCTCCACTCGCGAGAGCAATCAGCCCCTGCACAATCTGATATGCGCTCTTTTGATAGAGGTTCTCGTTAAAAGCTCCGGGAGTAACGAGGTCGATAGAGAGCACTGCAAAGCGCAGGCGAACGTAGCTGAAGAGGCTGTAACCAATGAAGCCGAGCAGCACGAAGAGAAGCAGGCCGCCAACGACGTAGGAGAATTTACCGCTGCCGAGGTAGATCATGCTGAGGAAAAGCCCATAAATGAGCAGCGCCAGGCCAAGTTCGCGCACTACCAGGAACAATAGGAGCGAGATGCCAAGCATCACGAAGATGGGGCCGAGTTTGCGTAACGGCGGCAGGCGCAGTCGTCCAATGAAGCGGCTGCCGCCCGCCAGGATATCGCGATTTTCTGTCAGGCTAAAGTAGGCGGCGAAGAAGATGACGATACAAATTTTCAACAGTTCTGAAGGCTGCAGGTTGAATGGCCCGATATTCAACTGGTCATGTGTAGGGCTATCAAGGTTTTTGACACGCAGGGTGTTGACCAGAGTGATGCCAACGAGGATAATGCTAAGGGCTGCCCAGGTATACTTATAACGCCTCAGCCAATCCATATTGCGCAGGAGGAAGAGGGTCATTATGCATCCAAAAACCCCCAGGATCACCCAGATAAGCTGGCGCGAACCCAGCGTCGGAACCCCAACGTTCGGCCCAAGGCGTGTTGCCATCAGCATGCCAATGCCACTTAGCAGACCCACGACGGGGAGCAGTAACTGGTCGGCCTTGGGGAAAAACACACTGAACAGCAGATTCGTACCAAGTAATACGGCAATCAAACCGAGCACGGGGATCAACGCCTGGGCCGTGGGCAGGTGCTTCAGGCTGAATGCTGCCGCGGGATCCTCCTTCAGGAGCGGTACAAGCAAGAGCTGTGTCATCTCCAACAGCAGTATCATAAAAGGGACGATGAGCAATCCCAGTTCTTTCCAGCGGTAGCGCCGGAATGCGCCAGGGGACTGATTTAACGGACGTGCCATAATATTTCCTCTAGAGATCTAGTTGGCCAGTTTGAAGCGGATGAAACCTACCTGGATGATATCTCCGGGCCTGGCAGGAAGGGCCTCGCGCGCGGGTTGATTATTGAGAAAGGTGCCATTAGTGCTCCCTGCGTCCTGCACATACCAGCTACCGTTGCGATACCAGAGGCGGGTATGTTCGCCAGAGATAAAGCTTTCGGACAACTGGATGGTGTTCGTGGGACCGCGACCAATAGTTGTTTGTGGGTACAGGTCAAAAGGGGTCCCCGGTACGATTGAACTGGGACCGCTATCGATCACGATGAGATGGCCGAGGACAGGTGGCGCCTTACCTTCAAAATTTGCGCTGGCCAGTGCTGTTTTGCGCAGGTCGCGTGTAATGGCGATCACTACCTGCATCAAGAAAAGGTAGAGCAGGACGATAAGCAATAAGCGTAATATGAGCAAAAAGACATCTAATGACATATCTTATCTTCTCTCAAAATAAAAGTCATAATTTCCGATGGTGAAGCGGTCACCGCTGCGTAACGTGTGCTGGCGTTGATTAACCACACCGTTGATCGTAATGCCGTTGGTGCTGCCAAGATCAAAGATAGCGAACTGCCCGTTTGACTGGTATTTAATTTGAGCATGATAGCGCGAAACGCGTTTGTCTTCGACAATAATATCATTACTAAGTTGACGTCCAATGTTGATGACCGGTTTCTCGATTTGATAAACCTGCTGACCGGCTTGTGGCAGGCGAATAGTGAGCCGGGCCTGTGGTATGGTGCCAACAAAGCTGCTGCCCGGGTTGGTAGCGGGCGGGGGCGCACCGAACTGGCTGGATGCGGGATTAGCAGCGCGTCCGGCGTTCGTAATGCCTGGCAGTTGCTGTCCCGGGGCTAGCTGAGCGCGCAGTTGCGCGAGTTGCTCCGCGCTGATTGCCTGCGTCGCCATGACTCCTCCTCCTTCGGCATTGGGGTCCCCGCCTAAGCTTGTTTCAATGCGCGCGTCGCCAGTGTGCAGCCTGCTATCGGCATGCAGGCGCAGCAGGGGGTTGGCTTTAAGGATGTAATGGCGGTGAGGCTGTTTGGCAAACTCGATCAGGTGTCTCTGCCAATCGTTTTTAAGCAGGTTGAAGCTCTGGTCTAATTGCTGGTGGTCTTTGATGCTGATGTAGATATCATAGATGATGGGGGCCAGTAGTCGCCCTTCACCTGCAAGCACCAGGTTATCTTCCATGGCGCGCTCTAGCTTGCCGAGCAGCTCTGGCGGCTCAAGCCTGGATGGGAAGAGACGCGCAAAGGGCGCTTCCACGATGCGCTGCATAAACGATTCGAATTTAGAAAGCGGACTCTGGCGAGTTGTCACTCAGCGTGCCCTCCTTAAAGTACGGGCTTGATGATTGATATAGCAGCTACATGCTTCATTGTAGCATTTTTTCCTATTAATATTATGCTGAAGTTACTACGAGTACCCGGCGTGCTTGTTGCACATCGGTGCTGATCTGTGCCTTTAATGCCTCGATGCCAGAGAAGCGCTGTTCTTCGCGCAGCCTTGCGATGAAGTCGATAGTGATACGCTGGTCGTACAGCTCGAGATCGACATCCAGTAAATGCGCCTCCACTCGACGTTCCTGGCCCTGAAAGGTTGGCCTCACCCCGATATTCACTACACCCTTATAGACGGGAAAAACACTGCTTGAGTCACGCTCAAGAGGGCGCGATAAATCGGCCCATACAATTACATGAGCGGCGTAGACACCATTGGCCGGCAGCAGCTTGTGCGGTTCGGGAGCCAGGTTGGCAGTGGGAAAGCCTAAAAGCCTGCCACGATGGTCCCCGTGTACGACAAGTCCGCTGAACGTGACCGGGTACCCCAGCAGGTCGTTCGCTTCGCTCACCTGTCCCTCGCCCACCAGCGTGCGAATGCGCGTGCTGCTGATGCGCGTTTGCTCGGCCTCTTCCAATGCAATACTTCGTAATACTATTTCATGTTGTTGGCAATACTGCTCAAGGAACGTCACGTTGCCCATTCTATGATGTCCGAGGCTAAAATTGCTGCCCACGGTGATGCCGCGAATAGCAAAATGCGTAAGTAAACTATCCATGAAGTCTTTAGCGCTCATCTGCATAACTTCTGGCGTAAAGTGGACCACAATGCTATTGTTGATATGACCATAACGTTGAGCCAACGCGAGCTTTTCTTCCAGCGTTGTCAGGTACTGGTGGTCAGCATCTGGCCGCACAACCATTGAGGTGTGTGGCGAGAAGGTCACCAGGACTGGCTTACAATCCAGTTCTCGCGCCTGCAGCACCAGCTCGTGCATGAGGTGCTGGTGTCCTCTATGAACCCCGTCAAAATTCCCGATGGTAATTACAATAGGTTCTTCTGCTAAGAACGTTGTATTATATTCTAATTGCATACGGTGCGAGTACCCTGTCTTTGATTAAGAGGTGCTTTCATAGGAAGTTATCACATTCAATGCCCGGATCTCTTTGCTTCCACCCGTTCGCGCGATCGATTTTTCCTCGAATGCTCAGGCTAATAGTACCACAGCCACCTCGTGCTAGCAATAAGTTATAGCTAACGCTATAGAAACACTTTTCTGGGCTGCCACAGGTCTCGCTGCCCGTCCCAGGAGGCGATGGCCAGGAAGCGCCCGGCAGAGTCGTAGACGCGTGCAAGGTCGGCGTGGGTACGCTCATCGTATGTGAACGCATTGCCGTGCAGCACCCGTTCAACGGTAACATCATCGAGCCTGAGCGCCGGGTACTGTTGGAGCGCTATATCGAGAGGGTAAATGAAGCGCGCAGCTCTTTGACCATTATCCTCAGCAACTGCACCCGCCAGTTGCTCGAGGGTAATGCTTTCCGCCAGGGAGAAGGGGCCGCTGCGTGTGCGCACGAGTGCTGCCAGGTACGCGCCACAGCCGAGCTGCTCGCCAATGTCATGAGCCAGGGAACGAATATATGTGCCCTTGCTGCATTCGACCGCGAGGATGAGGCGCGGCGCAAGCCAGTCGATGACTTCGAGTCGATAGATGGTGATGGGGCGTGGCTTGAGGGTGATGTCCTCACCGGCACGCGCTAATTTGTAAGCGGGCTGTCCTTGCAGCTTGATAGCGGAGTAACGTGGTGGTAATTGCATCTGTTGACCTGTAAAGTGCTGTAATACCTGCTCGATCCGTGCGCGGGTGAGGTCTGTCGTGCTGGCAGTGCGGACAATGGCGCCTTCGCTGTCATATGTGTCGGTTTCGACTCCGAAGACGATCTCTGCCTGGTACGCCTTGCCGCTTTCGCTCAGGTACTCGGCGACCCGCGTTCCTTTTCCGATACAGATGGGCAGCACGCCGCTGGCAGCCGGGTCTAGCGTGCCTGCATGTCCGACCCGCTTCTGCTTGAGTAATCTGCGTATGCTCGCCACGACATCGTGAGAGGTCATGCCGGTGGTTTTGTTGATGTTGAGGATGCCATCCATAGGTTCGACCCAATGCTAGGGACGCCGCTAGTATGAGACGCCGTGGCAAGCCGATGCACTCGTCTCATAGTAGTAGGTCCCCGATTTATAGAGGATACCTGTCCCCAGACAGGGTTCCAGGGCGACCGACTCGGGCAGCCTACCATCGCTTGTCACCCTGAGCGCAGCGAAGGGTCTGACTCGCCGGGGACAGAGATCCTTCGCTGCGCTCAGGATGACAGTAGTGCTTAAGTAAACACATATGGGGCTTGCCCCTGCCATACCCGATTGCACCCTATCTTTCATCGTCCCTTTCTACAAATTTGTCGTATCCTGCAGCTCTTGTTCTAATGCAGCAATGACCACTGCAGTAGCCTCCTCGATGGGCATATGCAGCGTAGCGCCGGCAGCACGCTCGTGACCGCCTCCGCCAAAGCGCTGGCAGATGGCAGCCGCGTTGTAAGGTGCTGCGCAGCGCAGGCTGAGCCGGGTGATGGCCGGCTCGTCATAACTTTTGAAAAAAGCGGCGATCTGTACGCCTTCGATATCGCGCAACATACCGGCGAAGTTATCGTCCATCTCGGCCTGGGCGCCTGAAGCCGCGAGCGTCGCAGCGGTAGCCTGCGACCAGATCAGGCGGCCGTTACAAGAAGTATGGGCGTTGTCGATCACGATAGCCTGGAAGCGCATCAAGGCAAGTGAGCGCGTGCGATATATCGGCTTTACCACTGTCTCGGGTACTGCCCCAGCGCGCAGCAGCGCCGCGGCCACCTCCATCGTACGTGCAGTAGTGTTCGTGTATTGAAATGAATGGGTGTCGGTGATCAGCCCTGTGAGTAAGCAGAGCGCTGCGTCACGGTTTAGCGGCAGCCCGGCCTGATGCTGGAAGAGCACCAGCAGTTCAGCAGTGGCTGCTGCCATGGGGTCGACGATATTGACGCGTCCACAGCCGCTGCTGCTGATGTGATGGTCGATGTTGAGGATGGTGGCGCTATCCAGGAACGCGCGGTGCCTTTCGTACAAAGAGCCGAAACGCGCTAACTCGCCAGCGTCCAGGGCGATAACCAGGTCAAAATCTTCATCGTCTAGTGTGTTGCGCAGCATCTCGATCCCTGGTAGGAAGGCCAGCATGCGCGGCGCGGTATCCGCACAGGCAGGCACACATGTCTTCCCTACCTCGTGCAGTATGTGTGCCAGGCCAAGCGCCGAGCCGATACAGTCCCCGTCAGGATTTTCGTGAGCTATCAGCGCGATACGTCGTGCGGGTAGTATCAATGCCATCGCCTGCTCCACCAGCATGGGATTGATGTACTGGCCAGGGATACGGTGAGCTTCATTCATGGGATTTTTCACTGCTCGCTTGTTGATTTTTCTTGTTCCATCTGGCGGATGAGTTCAAGGACATGAGAACCCTGCTCTATTGACATGTCGAGCTTGAAGACCAGCTCAGGCATGAAGCGCAGCACAAGGCGACCGGCAAGCTCATGGCGCAAAAAGCCAGCAGCGTGCTTCAATCCTATCATGGTCCCCTCCTGCTCCTCCGGGTTTCCCATCACACTCACGAAAACTTTTGCATGGCGCAGATCACCGCTCACCTCCACGTGGGTGATGCTGGCGAAACCCACACGCGGGTCTTTCAAGCGCGTGCGCAGCAAGTCGCTGAGTTCTACCGCGATCAATTCACCGAGCATCTCTTGTCTATGTGGATTTGACATGTACAGGCTCCTCTTTTGAGAAGGATGCGCGACCCGGTAGGCGCCGGGTCGCGGTGAAAGCTATTACGCGCGCGCTTTAACGCGCTCTTGCGTGAATGCTTCGATGATATCGCCGATCTCGAAATCGGTAAATTCATCGAGCACGATACCACACTCGTAGCCTGAAGTGACCTCGCGCACGTCGTCCTTACCACGGCGTAGGGAGCCTATTTTGCCCTCGTATACCTTCACATCCTTGCGTAGTATGCGCGCCTGCGAGGAACGAGTTATCTTGCCATCGCTGACGCGACAGCCGGCAATCACGGTGGTTTTACCAGCCTTAAAGATCTGCACGACCTCTGCATGTCCTTCGATCACCTCGCGGAAGGTCGGTTCCAGCATACCAACGAGGGCGGCCTGTATATCATCTGTCAGCTTGTAGATGACGTTGTAGTAGCGAATATCTACACCCTCTTTTTGCGCCTCGCGCTGGGCAGCCCCGTCAGCTTTGACGTTGAAGCCGATAACGATGGCTTTTGAGGCCGCAGCCAGGTGTACATCAGTTTCACTGATATTACCTATTCCTTCGTGGATCAGGCGCACCTTGATGTTTTCTTCGCCAAGTTTGGTGAGCGCGTTTTTGATGGCCTCGGCCGAGCCCTGCACATCGCACTTGAGCACCACGTTCAGCTCTTTGACCGTACCTTCTTGCATCTGCGTGTAGAGGCTATCCAGGCTGACCTGGCCAAGCGGCGCGCCATCGTTACGGCGCTGCTCGACAACCTTCTGTGCGAGTTGCTTGGCCGTGCGCTCATCAGGTGTCACCTCAAGGTGGTCGCCAGCTTGCGGCACTTCGGGCAAACCGAGTATACTTACCGGCAAGCTGGGCGGAGCTTTCTGGATGCGCTTGCCCCGGTCGTTGAACATGGCACGCACCTTACCGGCCAGGGCGCCAACGACAATATTGTCGCCCATTTTGAGCGTGCCCTGCTGCACCAGCACGGTGGCCGTTGGCCCGGTGTTCTTCTCCAGCTTTGCCTCGATGATGACACCTGTGGCGGGACGATTGGGATTTGCCCGGATATCCTGTACCTCGGCCAGCAGTAGAATCATCTCCAGCAGGTCATCGATGCCTGTCCCCTTACGTGCTGACACTGGCACGCAGATGATGTCACCGCCGTACTCTTCAATCACAAGCCCGATCTCGGCAAGCTGCTGCTTGACGTGATCAGGATTTGCGTTCGCCTTATCGATCTTGTTCAGTGCAATAATGATGGGCACTTTAGCCGCCTGGGCGTGGTCGATGGCTTCACGTGTCTGAGGCATGACCCCGTCGTCGGCTGCGACCACGATAATGGCGATGTGCGTTACCTGGGCCCCGCGCGCACGCATGGCTGTGAATGCCTCGTGACCGGGTGTATCGAGGAACGTGATTTTCTTGCCGTTTACCTCAACCTGGTAGGCGCCAATATGCTGAGTGATGCCGCCTGCTTCGCCAGCCGCCACCTTGGTTTTACGGATGGTATCAAGCAGGGAGGTCTTGCCGTGGTCGACATGACCCATAATAGTGACAACAGGCGGGATAACGATGGTGTTATCTTCGTTGCGCGTCGCCATCATGACTTCGTTTGCCGATAGTTGCCTGTCTTGCTGTACAACAGTCAAAGCGCTTGGCTGTGGCTCAAAGCCGATTTCCTTGGCGACAAGCGCTGCTTTGTCATATTCAACTACCTGGTTAATACTGGCAAAGACGCCTTGTTTGATAAGGTCACGGATCACCTCGTTTGGGGTCGCCTGCAGCAATACTGCCAGGTCCTTCACTACAATCTGCGGGGGGATTGAGATAGGACCTGTGGGCTTCTCTTTTACCGCTGTGCCGCGCCGCTCCTGAGGACGCTGCGCAGGTGTGCCCGGACGGTGCGCGGGGCGCCCGGGCTGGGGGCGTGCAGGTGTGCCGGGGCGAGCAGGTCCGTGCCCTGTACTGCCGTTCCGCCTGCCAGGACGTGCAGGCCCACCCGGTCCTGCCGGGCGCTGTACTGGGGCAGTGCCGCTCGGCCGTTGAGCAGGTGCCTGTAAGGGCGTTCCATGTGTTTGTGTTGTTGTTCTGCGCTGGGCAGGTACAGGGGCCGGTGTTGTAGCCCCCCGATTTATCGAGGGGGACTCCTTATTTATCGCTGGAGCAAAAGTGCCTCCTGTGCTGCTGCGACTGCGGCCTGCAGGTCCTGCCGTAGTGCTTCCTGGACCCTGCTGGCTGCGAACGGTAGGAGTCGGTGTGGCTTTACTGGCTTCTCCAGCGCTGCCCTGGCTGCGGGCAGCAGGTGGTGCGCTGGCAGTAGACGCGGTGCGACGTTGGGTTGTTGGTCGTGTTCCTTGTTCCTGGTCCTGGCTGCCCTGTGTGGCGCTCTCAGACTTTGCGCGAGAGGCGGCTCGACTCTTCGTCGTTGTAGGCTTTGCCTGCTCGTTCCCACGTGGGGATTCGGATGCATCTTTCATGAAGAAGACTCCCTTCTATCGATTGGCGCGCCACAGGTGGCGGCGGGATCTCTCTTCACAGCCATAGCAAAGGACTGTCACCCTTCCCCATGCAGGAAAGTGAGACAGTCCCTCGTCGTTGCAGGCCAGGCATACTCAGTCTGCGCTCTCTGGCGTTTGTGCTATGTTGCTTAAATCATAGCTGGCTGCTCCGCAAACTTGTGCTTGCCACAACTGACCGGGGCTGTGTCTCTATCAAAGGTAGAGATAAAATGACTCATATGAACTATCTGTTTTGCATACTTCCTATCCCACAGGGGATAGGGACGGTTATAGTAACGCTTCAGTATAACCTAATACTGCTTGCCTTTGCAACTCAGTCCTTGGGCAAGGTTGCGATGAAGGCATCCAGTCCGGCTCTATCTTCGTCGGATAATGCCAGTTCAAATTCTTGTTCCAGGCGTTTCTTCTTGATAGCGTTTTCCCAGCAAGAGAGCCGCGCGCAGAGGTAAGCTCCACGTCCAGATTTCTTGCCGCCTGCATCCAGCATAACATGCCCATCCGGTGTTCGCACTACGCGTAGCAGTTCTCGCTTCGGCTTTGTTTCCTGGCAGGAGACGCAGGTGCGCAGCGGAACGTGCTTTGGCCTTTTCGGCTGTTTATGTGCTGTCCTGGCCATATCGTGATTCCTCACTCCTCCCCATAGTTACGTCTACCACCACCGCGCTGCTGGTGTCCGCGCCTTGAGCCTCCATCTCCCCGCCCATGCGAACGCTCGCCTCGCTCGCCTCGCTCGCGCCGCCCCGCGTACGATGCCGCCTCTGTTGGGCTATCTATGCGCTCTTCATATATTTCACCTTCGGCTGGTTTGGTCACATCGACGCGCCAGCCTGTCAGTTTGGCGGCTAGGCGTGCATTTTGCCCATCTTTACCGATGGCGAGAGAGAGTTGCCTCTCTGGTACAGTGACAAGCGCGGTATGGTCGGATTCGCGCAGCTCGACCCGTAAGGGTCTGACCGGGCTGAGCGCGTTTGCCACAAAGGTAGCCGGGTCGGGGCTCCACTGGATGATATCGATCTTCTCGTCGTTGAGCTCGTGCACAATGTTGTTAATCCGGGAGCCACGCACGCCTACGCAGGACCCGATTGGGTCCAGCCCTTCTTGACGCGCGACGACCGCCACCTTTGAACGGCTGCCGGGCTCGCGCGCGATCGCCTTGATCTCGACGGTGCCTTCATAGATCTCAGGCACTTCGGACTCAAACAAACGACGCACCAGGTCACGATGCGTGCGCGAGACCAGGATTTGCAGGCTGCGTCCCGGGGAGCGGCGCACATCGTAGACATAGACTCGCAGGCGCTGGCCCACACGGTAATGCTCGGTAGGAACTTCCTCGCCTGTTGGCATGACGCCTTCTGCTTTGTCAAATTCGAGTATCCATCCACGGCTTGCATCTTTGCGCGTGAGGGTACCCAGGCGAATTTCACCAATCCAGTCTTTGATCTGCTCATACAAGTATTCATGCTCCGCTTCGCGGATGCGCTGGCGGATGACTTGCATGGCCGTTTGTGCTGGAATACGGGCGACGATGAATGAAGAGTCGACATCTATGGATTGCCCGAGAGCAGCTCTCGGAACAAGACGCTGTGCCTCTGCCAGAGAAATTTCCTCGCCGGGATCGCTGACCTGTGCCACCACTCGTTTCACTGCCCACACACGCACTTCGCCATTCTTATCTACCTCTATACGCACGTTCTCCCCGCCGCCGAAGCTCTTGCGATAAGCAGATAACAGGGCGGTAGCGACAGTTTCCATAACCACTTCGCGGGGTAGTCCCTTTTCGGCGATCAACTGCGCGATAGCAGCTTGAAATTCGCTTCTCATATGCCTTACTCCTCCCGCTGGACGCCCGGTGGACACTTATGTCATTTTTTCGAGTGCAAAGAAAATGTCCCTGGCAAACAGAAAAGTGGGGTAAGCCCACTTTTCGCAAAGGTTTCCTTATTCTGCTCGTATTATATCACGTACTTTGCCTTTTGGCTAGGGCAAGAAAACCAGGGAAGGATACGACACGAAAAGCGCAGGCATCATTCCGTAGGGGCGGGGGTGGTGCGGAGCGGAGTGGGGGCCTTTATGGCCGCCCGCGTAGCCTTTGTTCCGTGACGTGAACGGCGGTCATGAAGCATGAGCGTGTATGATATACTTTCTCATAGTTAAGGTTTCCGCACACAGGCAAGCACAAAGGAGTTTCTACATGGCAGTGTCCCATCTCAGCGAAGATGAACAGGCACTTATAGAGGCGATTCGAGAAATAGCGCTGGAACGGGTAGCGCCACGGGCAGCAGAAATTGACCATACTGGCGAATTCCCCTGGGATATGAAAGAATTGCTGGCCCAGCAGGATATCCTCGCCATGCCATTTCCCAGCGAATATGGCGGTATTGGCGCCAGCGAACTGGCGATCGTCATGGCGATTGAGGAGCTCTCACGTCATTGCGCGACCACGAGTCTCCTCCTGGCAGTCCAGCAGCTCGGCAGCACACCGATCCTGCTGGCCGGCAATGAGCAGCAGAAGCGCAAATACCTGCCGCCCTTAGCCAGTGGCGAATGGATGGCTGCCTTTGGATTGACCGAGGCTGGCTCCGGTTCAGATGCAGCCGCCATGAGAACTGTGGCTGTGCGGGAGGGTGACAAGTATATCCTTAATGGTTCGAAGCGCTTCATCACCAATGGTGGGCTGGCGCAGGTCAACTCCATTTTTGCCCTTACCGATCCGAAAATAGGGACGCGTGGCATCAGCGCGTTCATTGTAGAGAAGGATTTCCCGGGATTCTCGGTCGGGCGCATCGAGGACAAGATGGGCATCAAAGGCTCGCAGACTGCTGAACTAATCTTCACAGACTGCGAAGTGCCGGCCGAAAACCTGCTGGGACGCGAGGGCGATGGCTTCAAAATCGCCATGATGACGCTGGACCGTACACGTCCTGGTATCGGCGCGCAGGCGCTGGGCATTGCGCAGGGGGCGCTTGACCTGGCAGTGTCCTACAGTAAGCAGCGCGTTCAGTTCGGCCGGCCAATTGCCGGCAACCAGGGCATACAGTTTATGCTCGCGGATATGGCAACGAAGATCGAGGCGTCGCGCTTGCTGGTCTACAATGTAGCCGAGATGATCGATCGGAGCGAGAGAGACTTCAGTAAGTATTCTGCTATGGCCAAGATGTTTGCCTCTGATGCCGCCATGGAGGTCACGAATGATGCAATCCAGATCCTGGGCGGCTATGGATACATGAAGGAGTACCCCGCCGAACGCATGATGCGCGATGCGAAGATTACGCAAATCTACGAAGGAACCAACCAGATCCAGCGCCTGGTGATCGCACGAGATCTCCTGGAATAGGTGCTTAGCATGCCTTCGTTGTCCTTTGATCCCGTTGCTCACATCTATGATGCCACACGCGGTTATCCCGTCGAAGTAGCTCAGAGTATTGCTCAGGCTATAGAGACAACGGCCGCTGCCACCCCTGCGACGAGCTTCCTGGAAGTAGGTATCGGCACGGGGCGTATTGCATTTCCCCTGGCTTCCCTTGGCCACACCTACAGCGGAGTGGATATCTCGGAGAAGATGGTCGAGCAGCTAGAGACAAAACTGGAGGAGCATGGGTGGCAGGAGTATCAACAGCCCTGGGGAAGCATGCCGGATGAAGATAGTGCAAAGTTCCCAGTCGTGCGACGCTTTTCCGACGCGCAACAACAGGCCTTGATGCGGCTGGTCATAGCAGATATGACCGCGCTGCCCTTCCGCAGTGGGTCGTTCGACGTTGTGGTGGCGGTGCATGTCTTTCACCTGGTGGATGGCTGGCAGCAGGCGCTACACGAGGTATTGCGCGTGCTGCACCCTGGAGGACTATTTTTACACTGCTGGGATGAATATGTATCCTCGGATGTGCTGCCGGTAGAAAATCAATGGATGCACATCGTGCGCGAGCTGGGTGGCGAGATCAGGCGCCCGGGCTCGACTTCTCGCTCCGAGGTGACACGTTGGTTGGACCAGCAGGGCTTGCAATCACAGGAGTCGCGTGTCGTGCGCTGGAACAATACGATTACGCCGCGTCTGGCGGTAGAATACGTGACGCGGCGCCTCTGGTCAAGTACCTGGGTCGTACCCGATCCCCTCTTTGCTGCCTCCGTGGAACGCTTGAAAGAGTGGGCGAACGGCTACTTCGGCGCCGCGATGGACTCACCCCATGTACAGGAGCGACAGTTTGTAATCTGCAAGACACAAGTTTAATAGAGTCATCTTCCAGAATTTCATATCCTGATCTCTCGGAAGGAGAAGCATACTACCTCTGTCCGATAAACAACAAAAGGAGAAGGAGAAGAGCATGAGAAAAATTATTACCACCACGTGGGTCACCCTTGACGGCTTCATCGCGGGACCAAACGGAGAAATGGATTGGATCGGGGAGATCTACGATGAAGCCATGGGCACCTATGAGAACGATCTAGTCAGCGAAGCCGATACGCTCTTGCTCGGACGCGTGACGTATCAAAGTTTTGCTGGCTCCTGGCCCCATGTCCCTGACAGTCCCAATGTCTCAGAGGGCGAGAAAGAATACGCTCGCAAGTTGAATGCAATGCGCAAAATAGTGTTTTCCAGGACGCTCGATAGCGTGGAGTGGAACAATTCCCGTCTGGTGAAAGAGGTAGTTCCAGAAGACATCGAGAAACTGAAACAAGAGCCGGGGCGCGACATGCTGATCTACGGGAGCGCCAGTCTGGTGCGAACTCTTACCAATCTTGGCTTGATCGATGAATATCAGATCTTAGTCCATCCGGTGATTTTAGGCAGCGGCAAGCCTCTCTTTCAAGACATCAAGGACCGGGTGAAGCTGAAACTGGTCAACACCAAGACGCATCCTTCTGGGGTGGTGGTCCTTTCCTACCAGCCCGCGAGAAAAGAGTAACTCCCATTATTGCACAACTTATCACGCCAAAGTGCGGGAGAGCCATGGAATTCCAAATTAACACCATGCCTCCTCCTGCTACAGCTTCTTTGACAGAATCACGCCCGTATTCAGGCCAACCGTATGCAGGCCACCGAAAAATCTAGCATGCTCGATCTTCATACAGCGGTCCTGCACCGCCGTCAACCCCGCTGCTTGAGCTTTTCGGGCGGCCTCGTCGTTGCGAATGCCCAGCTGCTGCCAGAGCACCTTTGCGCCGATGGCGATGGCCTCCTCTGCAATGGGCGGCACGTCCTCCGGCTTGCGGAAGACATCCACCACCTCGATCTCTTCCCCTGCGGCTTTTGCCTCACTGAGCGTGGCATAGACTCGCTTGCCCAGAATGGTCTGCCCGGCGTAGCGCGGGTTGATCGGGACGATATCGTAGCCCTCGGCCTGCAGGTAGATGGCGACAAAGTGGCTGGGCCGGTACTGGTCGGCCGAAACGCCGACGATGGCGACATGCCTGTACTGCTGCAAGATCGCCAACCTGTCGTACATATCTGGCATGGTGATATTCATATAGCCGTAAACCTACACTTTCTCTTGCTTTGCCAGGTCAAAACTATGCCAGGCTTCATCTACAATCATGCGGGCGATGACCAGCGAGGAGGTGGCTGCTGGCGAAGGGGCGTTCTGCACGTGAACGATGTTCTTGCCGCGCTGGGTGAGAAAGTCGTCCACCAGCTTACCGTCGGCGCTTAAAGCCTGAGCGCGCACACCGCTTGGGCCAGGAAGCAGGTCAGCAGCCTGCAATTCAGGTAGGTAGCGCTGCACTTCTTTGACATATGCCTCCTTGATGTAATCGCGGTACATCTCTGCCAGCCCCGCCTGCCAGTATTGAGCGGCCATTTTCCAGAAGCCGCCGAAGCTCAATACCTCCCACAGGTCTCCGGGGTTTATCTGCCAACGCCCGTAGCCCTCGCGAGCGAAGGCCAGGACAGCATTCGGGCCAGCCCAGACTTCACCGTCCAGCCGCCTCGTAAAGTGAACGCCTAGAAAAGGGAAGCGCGGGTCAGGGACCGGGTAGATCAGGCCGCGCACCATGTGGCGTTTCTCCGCACGCAGTATGTAGTAGTCGCCCCGGAACGGCACGATATGTACCTGGCTATCCTTCCCACTCATCCTGCTGAGTTTATCGGATTGCAGCCCGCCGCAGGTGATGACGTAGCGGGCATGTATCTCGGTTTCGAGGGTTACAACGCCGGTCTGGCGAATGCCGAGCACGGTTTGCGCATCCCGCGTAGTGAGCGCGGTGACTTCGCAGCCGGTGACGATTTCGCCGCCATGTTCCCGTACCTCCCTGGCGTAAGCCTGGGCAACCTGCACATAGTCAATAATGCCGGTGTTTGGCGAGTGGATGGCTTTGATACCAGCCGCGTACGGCTCCAGCTCGCGCAGTCGCTCCGGTCCGATGAACTCCAGTCCCTGCACGCTATTCTTTATGCCGCGCTGGTAGAGGTCCTCGAGCCGGGGCAATTCGCTTTCGTCTAGCGCGACTATGACCTTGCCGCACAGTTCGAAGGGTATGCCCTGTTCGCGGCAAAAGGCCAGCATTGCCTGCTGCCCCTCCACGCAGGCCCGAGCTTTGAGCGAGCCAGGAGCATAGTAGATGCCGCTGTGGATCACGCCGCTGTTATGGCCCGATTGCTGGCTGGCAATGGCCGCTTCTTTTTCGAGGACGATCACGTGCAGCGCGGGCTGGCGCAGCAAAAATTCGCGCGCGGTAGCCAGGCCGACGATACCCGCGCCGACAATGGCCAGGTCGTAGTGGCTGGCCGATGGTCCTGGTTCGATATTATGCAGGGCATCTTTCAAAAGGTGGCTCCTCTAGAAGTACTTATGCGCCCTTCAGTATATCATCAGGAGCCTGTTAAAAGAGCGGGTTAGCCACCACATGATGAAAATAACAATTGTCTGTTTAGCTTGCACGGTTACAACGCCAGCTCAGACCGGTTGAATCCTGAAGCCTTCAAACACCGTGGAGAAGCCTTCCCCGGTGGGCGAGGCGCACATTGGCCCGATAGCCAGTGTTTCGCTTGCGGGCAGATAGGCCAGCCTGAGCAACTGGTAGTTCGTGCCATCGAGCGAGTACCGAATCTCTATCACCGCTCCCTGTCGCTTCAAACGCAGCCAGAGCGCGCCTGTATCCTGGGGCAGGGCAATACCTAGCGACCAGTCCGAGAACTCCCGTGTGACCACCGCGCTGACCTGCTGGACTCCGTCGAGAAATTCGATGCCACACTTGACCCAGTTGGCCTCGTCAATGCGCGCCATCAGCCCGGCCTGATCGTACAAGGCGTTATAAGCGCCGCGAAATTTGACTTCGGCCAGGAAGTCGCCCGCCTGGCGCTGGTAATAAAAATGCCCGCTATCGTAGGTATAACCATACTGTGTCAGCCGCCAGAAATCAGTTTTGGGCGCCACTTGGATGATCAGCATCTCGTCACGCGCCTCCCATTTCGGCGCTTCGTTGTGCCACTCCATTGCTATAACACCTTTCTTGAGGCTTGTGGAGCCTATTATAACACAAAACTCGGCCTCCACCATGGCTTCAGGCTTTTCCGTTCTCGAACAAGCAGGGATGCAAGGGGCTGTGTTCTGTCCCCAGGCGCGAGTCCGTCAAGTGTTTTCTCATCTGCACTCTGGTGGAAGAACCCCAGGCGAGGTCAACGGATCAAAGCCTTACCTCACGACAAGTCGGTAGATAGGTTCTCCTTCCATGTTGTCCCCCGTTGGTTGAAATCCTGTACCGGCATACAAACGCCGGGCTCGCACATTCTCTGGATGCACAGTCAGGTGAATGGAACGGCAGTGGGCATGCTGCTGTTTGATGAAGTTAAGAAAGAGCAGCAATGCTTGCTTTCCGTATCCTTGCCCTTGATAAGCAACATCAATAAAAAAGTGAAAGATCCAGTAGGTGTCTGCGCTTTCTGGTTCATAGGAATAAAGCGTTGTTGGTCAGGATGCACAGCCAGGCGAAGTGCAGCTTGCCAATTCTCTCGGGTGACTTCTCTGATGGTCAAGTCGTTTCTCTGTTCGTTGCTCATACAGTTCCTTTTAATGGGAGTAAAAACGTTGATGGTCGTGCTTTTGACAAGCCTGAAAACAGGCCAACCAATTTGCAAATTCCGTTGGTGAGACAGAAATAATAGACCAGTATATATCCGCCGGAAAATCCGCGTGCCGTCAGTGCTTGCCACAGGATGGGCAGGCCGCCTCTGAGTTGATAGCACGAGCCGTAATGGTCATGTCTTTCTCTGAGTGGACCTCAGGAGAACCTCTTGACAAATATTAGTTTATATACTAAACTATATAGCAACTAAACGAAAGGTGGCCACAATGAAGAAAACAATTCTTGTTATTGGTGCTACTGGAAATCAAGGGGAAGCAGTAGTGCAAGCTCTCTTGAAAACTGATTTTGCGCTAAGAGCGTTCGTTCACAGGCATGATCCGAAACAATCTCAAAATCCCAAAATTCATAAGCTCAAAGTACAGGGCAT
>WNGH01001216.1_pt1 | contig 23896 bp, 19 predicted proteins | sample 5400631 | NCBI WGS metagenome assembly WNGH01 (sample SAMN13153373, study PRJNA577476) | soil metagenome | isolation source: 115 cm soil or saprolite under Garry oak tree replicate 1 | place: USA:California | collected 2016-06-15
CGAAACTGGTGACGGTCACCGAGGTCCAGACTATAGCGTCAGGGTTAGTCACCTTCTCACGCCTATTGATTATTCGTGCTCCGCCGTCGCGACCCGCCGAAAACCAACCAAATGCCAAAGCCGCCGACCCCAGCGCTCAGGACCGCCCCCAGCACAGGGATCCACAGGGGTCCCGGCTCACCGAACGGGTCACCTTCGTCTGCAGCCTTCGTGGCTTCCGGGTCCATGATTGCCATGACGTAAATCACAAATGCCACGACTGCAAGCGAGGTCACGGCTAGGCCCAGAGCTCTCTTGAAATTCAGCATCACCGTTCAGAGCCCCCGTCTAACGCTCCGGCTAAGCTGCGGCGCGCGAACGCAACCGTGATTCCGGCGTGGGCCTCCCGCGCGCCGCCAGCTTCAGCCGGTTGTTAGACGTCATGTTCGGTAGGCCTCGATTCCCAGTGCATTTCGCGGTTGAGCTTCTCGGCAACTTGAGCCCAGTTGTCCCCCGAGCAGTGCAAGAGCAAGTCGTGAACGGCTGCTTCGACGCCGGCCCACGAAACATTGTTCAGGATCAAATAGCCCCGGCCCCACCGAGTACCTTGGTCCCGGCCCAGCGCATGCGGAGTGATAGCCACGAAAGAGAAGACTGCGGCGTCGGCCTGATCCTTTGGGCCGATGGTCGCTTCGAACAGCACCGACGCCTCTGCCGGGCCCACTGGTTCCTGGTGTTGAGGCAGATCGGGGCTATGCAGCGACTTCAGCTCTGGGAAGACTGTTGCCATCGTTCACCAAATGTCCTGTACGTCTAACGCTCCGGCTAAGCTGCGGCGCGCGTGCGCCGCAGCCACTCTGCCCCCGACCTCCCGCGCGCCGCCAGCTTCAGCCGGTGGTTAGACAGCCCCCGCGAAGCACCCGGCCGCCCGGCCCTCTTCGTTGCGCAGGTCATCAGAGCCTCACTTGGCGCGAGACCGCGGCGGATCGAGCCGCCACCCACCTGCCATGAAGATGGACCTGGTCGGGGTCTGGCGCTCACTTTTACTGGCTGACTCGGGCTGCATGCTCACCGCGTCCCTGCGAACAGGATGGCCCGGAGTGTCGGTAGGCCACCTGCCTGATCGACACCATTTCTCTTTGGCGCCGCCGGCCGGAGCTGTCGAGTCACTGCAACCAACCAAACCATCGTACTTGCCCAACTCGATGACATCGCGTCGCTCCCCGCCCTCGCGGACCGGACAGTAGAGCCACCAGAAGCAGCTGTTTCCAACTGACTGTCTAACGCTAATTGGACTGCAGAAGACTTATGAAAACTCCAGCAAAATGTGATCCCGTCAGCCTAGCGCACTAAACATAGCGAGCGGCAGCTGTGCAGCCTAAGCAACGAAACATAGCGAGCGTGTCCAGAATGAAGACAACGACGATCTCAGCGTGAGAAGCACGAACCCTTTCGGCCTGGTGTGGCATGACCGGACTCCTTCGTTGCTGGAGGTGCGCTGACAGGAATATACGCCCACCGGGGGCGGGATGAAAAGGGGAGGGCGGGTATCTTGCGGGGCGGCCGCAGAATTCGCGTTCGCGAGAGCCGGGGTTACTTCATCCCCGCTACCTTGGCGAAGTACGCGACGAACGTCTTGATTCCGCCCGACGCCTGCCCCCAGTCGTAGTTCTCGTTCGGGGCGTGGTAGCCGTGCTCGGGCAGGCTCAGGCCGATGCACATGATCGGCGCCTTGAGGTGCCGCTGCATCGTCACGACCGCGCCGATCGAGCCCCCCTCGCGGATGAACGCGGGGATCGTGCCGAAGCCGAACTGCACCGCCTCGCGCGCGGCGTCCGCATAGCGGCCGGTGAACGGGCCGCTGTACGGCTCGAGACCGGATTCCTCGATGACCTCCACATCCTTGTTGATCTTCTTCACGGCCGCCTTGAGAAGGCCGAACACCTTCTTCGGGTCCTGGTCCGGGACGAGGCGCATGCTGACCTTGGCCTCGGCCCAGGGCGGGACGACGGTCTTGACGCCGGGGCCCTGGTAGCCGCCGGCGATGCCGTGCACCTCGAACGTCGGACTGGCCCAGATACGCAGCATGACGTCGAGCGGGTTGGTGGTGCGCAGCGACTTCAGCTCGTGGGCGGCCTGGAACTTCTTCAGATTGAAGCCGGAGGCCTTGAAGCTCTTGAGCTCGTGCATGGTCGGCTTCAGGACGTCCTTGTAGAAGCCGGGGATGAAGACCTTGCCGGTCTTGGCGTCGTAAAGCTTCGAGATGACCGCGGCCAGCTCGCCGATCGGGTTGCGGGCGGCGCCGCCGGTGAGGCCGGAGTGGGCGTCCTTGCCGCCGGTGCGCAGCAGGAGCCGCGCCGGCTTGAGGCCGCGCAGGCCGTACGGGATCGCCGGCTTGTCGGCCGACAGCCAGATGGTGTCGGACACCAGGACCGAGTCGGTCTTCAGGGACGGCAGCCTCTTCTTGATGAACTCTTCGAAGTGGGGGCTGCCGATCTCCTCCTCGAGCTCCCACACGAAGCGGATGTTGAGCGGAACACCGTTCTCGGCGGCGTATTTCGCGGCGAACAGTGCGGTGATGCCGGGCCCCTTGTCGTCGGTCGAGCCGCGGCCGTAGTAGCGGCCGTCCTCCTTGCGGAAGCGGAACGGCTCCTGCTTCCACTCCGGCTCCTGCGCCGGCTGCACGTCCATGTGGTTGTAGACGGTCAGGGTCGGATGCGAGGCGCCGGTCCTGAAGTTTCCGACGACGACCGGGTTCCCGGAGGTCGGCACGACCTCGGCCGACGTCGCGCCGCACTCGCGCAACAGTGTGGCCGCGGCCTGGGCCCCGCGCTCGATGTCGGGCTTGTGTGCCGGGTCCATGCTGACGGTCGGGATCTCGACCATGTGGCCGAGGCGGTCCTCGAAGCGGCCGCGGATGCTCTGGACGTAGGTCTCGATCGTGCGGGGATCGGGGGTGGATCCGCTCATCGGTCGTGTCTCCTGTTGGGCCGGCGTCAGGCCATGACGGTGCGCAGAGTCCGGATTCGGCGGCAGGCCTCCTCGAGGTCGGGCATCTTCTTGGCATAGCACAGCCGGATCTGCTTCCGGCCGTCGTTCGGGTCGGGGTAGAAGGACGAGCCGGGGATGACCGCGACCTTCGAGCGCTCGAGGATGACGCGCGCGGCCTCCTGGTCGTCCTTGAAGCCGATGTCCGAGAAATCGGTCAGCATGTAGTACGCCCCCTGCGGCGGGTACGGCGTCATCCCGGCCTCGCGGCAGGCGGCCACCGTCATGTCGCGCTTGACCTGGTAATCGCGGCGCATGTTCGTGTAGTACGAGGCCGGAAGATCGAACGCCGCGACCACACCGTGCTGCAGCGGGGACGGTGCGCACACATTGATCAGATCGTTGAGGATGGCGAGCTTCGCGGCAATCGGCTTGGGGGCGACGGTGTATCCCAGTCGCCAGCCGGTCATGGCGTACGTCTTGGAGAAGCCGCTGATGGTGATGGTGCGGTCGGCCATCCCGGGAAGCGACCCGGGGCTGATGTGCTCGCGTCCGTCGTACAGGATGTACTCGTAGATCTCGTCGGTGATGCACAGGGCGTCGTGCTTCCTGCACAGGTCGGCGATGTGCGTCAGTTCGTCGCGCGTGAACACCTTGCCGCACGGGTTCGACGGCGTGTTCACCAGGATGAACTTGGTCTTGTTCGAGAACGCCGCCTCGAGCGCCGCAGCGTCGTACGACCAGTCGGGCGGCCCGAGCGTGACGTACTTGAGCGACGCCTGGCAGACCTTCAGGATGTTGAGGTGATAGCCGTAGAACGGCGAGAACAGGATCACTTCGTCGCCCGGGTCCACGAGCGCCAGGCAGGCGGCGACGAACGACCCCGTCGAACCGACGTTGACGATCACCTCGCCGTCGGCGTCGCACGGGACCTTGTTGTAGTCGCGGACTTTCTTCGCGATGCGGTGCCGCAGCTCGTCGATCCCGTCGAGCCGCGTGTAGATCGACCGGTCCTCCTGGATCGCCTTGATCGCCGCCTGCTTGATCACCGGCTCGACCGGCTGGTCGCAGATCCCCTGGCCGAGATTGATCCCATCCACCCTCGTGCATTCCAGCGACATGCGGCGGATATCGGATTGCTGGAGCCCCTCGATCCGATCCGCGAACATCTTCTTCAAGGTCTGACCCCCGTGTGGACGCAGACGATCCCGCCGTTCATGGTGAGGTAGCCGACATTCGAGAAGCCCGCCTCCTCCATCGCGGTCTTGAACTCATGGGCGTCCGGAAACAGGGCGACCGAGTCGGTCAGGTAGCGATAGGCCGCCTCGCGCCCCGTGATGAGCCCGCCGATGCGCGGCAGGACGTTGAAGAAATAGTAGTTGTACACGGTCCACCACAGTTTCGACGGGGGGGTCGAGAACTCGAGTATACAGGCGCGGCCGCCCTGACGCAGCACCCGCAGCATCTCCTTCAGGCCGGCGCGGAAGTCGGGCACGTTCCTGATGCCGAAGGCGATCGTCACCGCGTCGAACGACCCGTCCCGGAAGGGGAGCGCCTCGGCGGGGGCGTTGACCAGCGCGACCGCGGCGGCGGCCGGCTTCTTCCGGGCGAGGCCCAGCATCGTCCGGCTGAGGTCGGCCCCCACCACCCGCGCCGCCCGCCACTGCCGCAGAATCTCGAGCGCCATGTCGCACGTTCCGCACGCCAAGTCGAGGACTAGGGCACGAGGAGGCAGACCCGCCAGCTGCCGGATCGCCACGCGGCGCCAGTGCAGGTCGATGCCGAACGAGATGACCCGGTTCGTCAGGTCGTACCTGGGTGCTATCGCGTCGAAGTTGTCGCGGATCTGGATGTTCCGCGGTGTCAGCGCATAGGGCGGCATGGGTGAGCGGGAATTATACCAGCAGAGCCGGCCGACTACGGGTCCTTGTAGCGTCTGGCGATGAGGTCGCTCAGGGTCCTGCGCTGTCCATCGGTCAGAGCAGGTGATTTCTGGGCGTAGGCCGAGAACTCGCGGGCGACGGCCGGTCCCAGGCCGACCCAGGTATCTTTAAGCAAGCGGGCGATCTCGATCGCATCATCCGGGGCAGCGGTTCGAAGGAATTCCGCGGCCGCGCGGGCCATCCACTCGTCCACCCGGCCGCGGGGGAACTCGGTGATCGTGTGCGGCGTGGCGGTCCCGACGATGATCCTCATGATGTTGTAACGCAGCGTCGCATCGTCGGAGCCGCCGAGAGACGACGTGAGCGTCGCGAGATACGATTCGAGGCCCATGCGTTCCATGACAACCTGATCGTCACCGCACCAGTCGGGAGGACGTTCGCGGTCGCAGGCGCCGATCGCCTTGTCCCAAGCTTTCGTCCAGGGCTTGCAGAACAGATCCACGTACAGGGCGATCCGGCCGGACTGGTCCGCATCCAGGTCGCCGGCCTTCGGTGCCGACATCGTGCAGTCGTATCCGACGATCTTATCGACCCAGTCGAGGAACTCGGAGTTCAGCCTGACCCCGTCCGCGGCAAGTGCCCGGGCGAACTGGACGTGGCTTTCGGCGACCCGGCGCCAGAGGTCGGCGCGGGCGCCGAAAAGCACCGACGCGAGCACGAGCGCGACGATGGCGCGGGGTCCGCGACGGTGCATGGCCGATCCGCTCATGGTCCGGTCCGGAGCCCGAGCTCCTTCAGTTTGAGCTGCAGCCCTCTGCGGGACAGGCCGAGATGTCCCGCGGCGCGCGTGACGTTTCCGCCGGTCGCCTCGAGCGCCGCGCGGATGAGACGCCGCTCGGTGATCGCCGCCGCCTCGCGCGCGGCCCCCTTGATGCCGGGAACGGCGTCCGCGTCCGCGGCGCGGGCGCCGGCCTCCTCGCCGATCCCCCGGGCCGGGAAATCGTCCGGCTCGAGCCGCGGCCCGCGCGCGAGCAGAACGGCGCGCTCGACGGCGTTCTCCAGCTCCCGCACGTTGCCGGGCCAGGGGCGCCCGCGCAGCGCGGCGATCGCTTCGGGGCCGACGGAGGGGCGCGCGACTCCGAGGCGCTTCGACTGCTTGTCGAGGAAGAACTCGACCAGCGGGGCCAGATCGTCCAGGCGCTCGCGCAGGGGCGGCACCCTGACCTCCACGACCCGGATGCGGAACAGGAGGTCCTGGCGGAACCGGCCGCGTCCGACCTCCTCCTCCAGGTCGCGGTGCGTGGCCGCCAGGAGACGCACGTCGACCCGGCGGGGCTCGGTGGCGCCGATCCGGTCGACCATCCCGTCCTGCAGGACGCGCAGCAGCTTCACCTGCACGGCCGGCGGAAGCTCGCCGATCTCGTCGAGAAACAGCGTGCCGCCGTGGGCCAGCTCGAAGCGGCCGGGCCGGGCCTGCGCGGCCCCGGTGAAGGCGCCGCGCTCGTGGCCGAACAGCTCCGATTCGACCAGAGTCTCGGGCAGGGCGCCGCAATTGATCTTGACGAAGGGGGCGCCGGCGCGGGGGGACATGCGGTGCATCGCCTCGGCCACCAGCTCCTTGCCGGTCCCGGTCTCGCCTGTGATCAGGACCGTCGAAGGAGCGGGGGCGAGACGCTCGATGAGACGCCGCACGGCGTCGATGGCGGCGGTCTGCCCGACGATGCCGCACGGCGCGCCTCCCGCCAGCGGCCCCTGGAACTCGCGCCGGGCGCGCTCCCCCTGGCCGAGCCCCTTGGCGACGATCTCCAGGACGCGGCTCTTGTCGAACGGCTTGGTCAGGAAGTCGAGGGCCCCCTCCTTCATCGCCTCGACCGCCGCCTCGACGGTGCCGTGGGCGGTCAGCAGGACGACCGGGATCTCGGGGAAGCCCTCCTTGAGGCGGCGCAGCAGCTCGAGGCCGTCCATTCCCGGCATCTTCAGATCGGAGATGACCAGGTCGGGATCCTGGGCGCGCACGAGATCGAGCGCCTCGTCGGCGTCGGCGGCGCGGGTCGTCAGGTAACCGGCCTGCTCCAGGAGGGCGCCGAGCACCTTGCGGACGTTCGGCTCGTCGTCCACGACCAGGATGTGCGGCCGGGCGGCGCCGCCGGCGCTGCGGACGGTCATGCGGGCGCCCCCTCCCTCATGCGTCCGTTGGCGCGCCGGCGCATGGACTCATCCCCCTCCGTCGTGGCCGGCAGGACGATCGTGAAGACGGCCCCCTCCGCGGGGCGCGCTTCGACCCGGACCTCCCCCCCGTGCGCCTCCACCAGGCGGTGCACCAGGGCCAGGCCGAGACCGGTGCCGCCGGGGCGGGTGGTGAAGAACGGCTGGAACAGGCGGGGGAGCGTCTCGGCGGAGATGCCGGGACCGTCGTCCTCGATCCTTATCGCCACGCGGTTGGTCCCTTCCGGCGCGACCTCGATGCGCACCGAGCCGAGCGGGCCCGTGGCCTCGCGGGCGTTTCTCAGGATGTTGCCGACGGCGCGCCGCAGCTGGTCCGGATCGCCGGCGGCGGGGGGCGTCCCGTCGGCGACCCGCACCGTGGCCTTCAGCCCCAGTCCCGCGGCCTCCGCGGAGCGCAAGGCGCCGCGCGCCAGATCGGCGAGGTCGACCGGCTCGCGTCTCTGGGTGGAAGGGCGGGCGTAGTCCAGGAACTCGCCGACGACGCGCCCGAGCCGCGCCGTCTCCTCCTGGATGACCTCCAGCATCTCGCGGGCGCGGCGCGGGTCGGTCTCGGACAGCAGGACCTGCGCGGCCCCCTGGATCGCGCCGAGGGGATTGCGCACCTCGTGCGCCAGACCGGCGGCCATCTCGCCGACCGCCGCCAGGGCCTCCCGCCGCTTCGACTCCTCCTCGGCCTGGATACGCTCGAGACTCGCCACCGCCTGGTGGCCGACCGCCAGGAACGCCGTCGCGACCTCGGCCTTGAGGTAGCGTTCGGGCAGCCCGCCGCCGATCTCGATCCAGCCGACCAGGCGGGCGCCGCGCGCGATCGGGATCGCCAGCTCCGACCCCGCCGCGCGGAACCGGGCCAGCGCTCCTGCGGCGGGCGTCCTGCGGGCCGCGGCACCGGAGCGGGCCCGCTCCTCGAGCACGACGCGGGTCACCGGCGCCCCTTCATCGAGAAGGATGCGCGGCAGCGCGGCGTCCCCCGGCACGACGGGCGCCTCGATAGCACCGCCGCTGTGGTACACCGCGCGGAAGGCGCTCTCGTCCGCGTCGGCCAGGTAGAGGGTCACGCGCGCCTCCCCTTCGAGGACGCGCAGCGCCTCACCGATGGCCCCCCAGACCTCGTCCGGGCCGCGCGCGACCGGGAGCCGGCGGCTCGTCCCGATGAGCGCCCGCGCCAGCGCGTCGGGCCCGCCGATGAAGCCGCGCATGCCGCTCAGGAGGATCCTGCCGACCGGCCCGGCGATCAGCAGGATCGCGAGGGTCGCGGCGAACAGCGGCAGGAACGCGTCGCCCGTCAGGCGCGCCACGCCGAGGAGGAGCAGCGCCGCGGCGGCCGCTCCGGCCAGGAGCCCGAGCGAGCGCGCCACGAAGACGTGCACGTCGAGGAACCGGTGCCGCACGACCAGGGCGCAGACGACCAGGAGGAGCACCAGCACCCCCGCGGCGCCGAACCTCGGGGCAGGGAGGTCGGGGCGGGGCAGGAAGTCGGACAGGCCGGCGACCACGGCCAGGATCGCCGCGGCCAGCAGAAGCCGGTAGGCGTTGCGCTCCGGGCCGTGCCGCCGCGACAGGCCGTGCCGCACCGTGATCGTCAGCGCCGTCGCGAACAGGGTGCCGAGGACCGCCATGGCGGCATAGTTCCACGCCGGCTGACGATCGTAGTAGGCGGAGGTCCAGGAGGAGAGGTAGAGCGCCCCGGCGGCGGCGTACGCCGCGGCGAGCAGACCGCGCAGCGGCCGTGTCCTGCCGGTCAGGTCGAGGCAGAGGTGCAGTCCGACCGGCGCGGTGAAGCAGGAGCCGAGGAGGAAGATGAGGTGCCAGCGTATCTGAGGGATGAGCCCGCTGCGATCGACCGCGAAGCCCAGGCTCCACAGCGCCAGCGTGCCGCACAGCAGCGCGAACAGCCGGTTGCGGGCGCGCCTCGGCTCCACGAGGAGCGTTCCCGCCCCCAGGCCCAAGGCACCCAGCCCGGCCAGAAGGTGCAGCTCCACCGTGAGGTTCAAGAGGCGCCTCCGGGGACGATTCTACCCGACGCCGCTCGTGGAGGGGCGCCGCGGGGTAGGCCCGGCCGCGCCCGTGACGCCGGACCGTCGTGGGACGCCGCGCCGGCAAGGGAGGATCGCGACCGCGAGACCGGCCAGCGCCCCGAACAGGTGGGCTGCGGGCGACGCCGCCGCGGTCCCGAGGCCGAGGTCGCCGGTGAACAGGCCCCGTCCGCTCGCGAGCTCGTACGCCGTCTTGGCGAGGAAGAGGAGCAGCGCGAGGACCGGGAACGCGGCGGCGGAGACGCCGCCCTGACGCCGCGCCTCGCGCGCCCGCAGAGCCACGAGAGCCGCGAACTGCGCGCTGGCGATCCCCGAGAGACCGCGATACGAGTCGAGAGCGGGATGCAGGGCGAGGACCCCGGCGCCGACGGCGAGGGAGGACGAGAGGAGCAGGAGGCCGTAGCGCCGGGGCATCTTCGGCTCGCACAGGACGCCGAGCCACAGGAAGGCCAGGAGATTCAGCACGAGCTGCCGTCCGCTCAGGTGCACGAGGTGTCCCGTCACGATCCGCCAGGGCTGCGCGCGCGCGACGCCTTCACCCCGCAGCTCGAGCAGGGCCGGCAGGAACGCATCCCCGCGCGGGACGAGCGCGGGCAGGGACACCGCCAGGGATGCGAGCGCCACGGCCACCGTCAGGGGGCTCGCCTCCAGGCGCCGGCGCAGGGACGACAACCCGCGCATCAGCATTCGCCGGTTAGGACGAAGAAAAGAATCTGAAGCGGGAACGTGACGGCGTCGATCGGTGCGGCCAGGGGCATCAACAGGAGCAGGGCCTCGCGGTGCGCGCGGTCTGCAGGGAGACCGTCGAGGACGACGCCGTACCCGTCGTGTCCGTCGCGCGTGTCGAGAAGCGCCGGGATGGAACGTGCGGGCTCGCCCGGCCTGGCGGCCTGCTGCAGAAGCAGGACATGAAGTCCGGGAGGAAGGCTGTCGCGAACTTTGGCGAGATCCTCCAGGTGCGGCAGATCGAACGGCTCGATGTTGATCGCGGTCCCTTTGTTCTTGGACGGGGACTTGCGCAGGGCGTCGTCGGGTGGACGCGCGAAGACGAAACTGGAGATCTCCGGCTTCCCCTCGACGGCGTGGTCGCGCGCCCAGTCGAGATCGCGCAGGGGGATCTCGACATCGAGGTGCTCGGGCTGGACTCGATCATCCCGCCTGACCACGAGCCCGATGATCACGCGATCGCCGTCGACGACCGCCCGGGTCACGCCGGTGATGGTTCGCGGGTTCACCGACGGCTTTCGCGCCTCGTAGAGAATCCCGCTGCTGAGGCAGCCGGTCGTGGCCAGAGCCACCAGGATCACGGCACAACACAGATGTCTCACAGGCGCCACCTCACTCCGGCCGCGAGGCCGACATGCGAATGATGATCGGGCGAGACATCCCGTGTGGGGGCGGCCTCCAGGAATATCTCGGGGGAGAATTCGCGATCGCTGGGGATGAAATTGATTCCGAGGGCCGCCCGCAGCCCGTAGCGTGTGTCGTCCTCGAGCTTCACGCGCAGGCCGCCGGCGGCGTACAGATCGACCCGGCCCCCTCCGTTGCGCTTCAGGTCGAACACGACCCGCTGGTACATCCAGCGGAACTCCCAGGCGTCCTCGCCGCGGACGGTCCATCCGATCGACGACTCGTAGCAATTGCGCGGGGCGCCCGGGTCGATGTATTTCCAGGAGAACCCGAGCGTGTCTCCCCCCATCACTCCGATCGTCATGTTCGCCTCCTGGGCAAGGCAGGAGGATCCGCCCGCGTAACCGGCCGCGCCGAGGGCCAGGGCGGAAAGCACGACAAATCTCGTGGCCGTGCGTATCGACATGTCTTACTCCATTTCGACCAGGGCGACGCCGAACTCGAACGGCAGCAGGACGACGTCGGCCGCCGCCGCGAGCGGCATCAGGAACAGCCACGGTCGGCGGGTCGTGTGGCCGTCCTGGACGTCCGAGATGAAGATCGAGCGGGTCTTCCCCTCGAGGGACGGTGAGACGATCACCAGGAGCGGATCGCCGGGGGGTGGCACGCCCTGGCGATAGTCCGCGAAGAGGCTCAGGTCATCGTCCTCCGGCTCGTAATGCACCACCAGGATCCGGATGCCGTGACAGGAGGACTCGTGCAGATTCCGCAGGCCGTCCGATCGGTGGATTTCGATCGACTCGATCCGCAGAGGCACGCCGTCCTTTGGAATGGCCCCGGTCGCCTCGAGTGCGTCGGCCGGAATATGGACCAGCGGGGCGCCCCACAGGTAGCTGACTTGAGGCACCGAATGGGAGAATTCCCAGCGCGCCTGATCGGTCGCGACCTTGAGCACCACCGGCTCCGGCTCGGTCCGGTCCGGGCGCAGCACGCCGATCCGCACGAACACGTCCGTCCCGACGAGGGCCGCCTCGGTGACCTCGGTCATCCGTGCGAAGCGGTAGCGGGGACCTGTGGCCAGCTGCATCACCCCCGCGCTGAGACAGCCATGCAGCCACAGGCAGGCCAGGAGCGCCATCCACAGTTGCCCGGTCGGTTGAGTCATCGGATTCCTCTCAGCCCAGGAGCCGGCGCATCGTCCACGGTCCAGCCGCGACGAGCAGGACAAGAAGCAGGACGAACGGGTCGATCGCCCCGCCGAACATCTCTCCGGGGTCGGCGTGGAAGCGCGGCGGCTGTTGCTCGGGGCCGATCGGCTTCGCGTCGGCGGCGCGCCCCCGTTCCTCGCGCGCCCGTGCCTCCTCCTCAAGGAGGGCGTGGCTGCGGCGCTCGACGCCATGCTCGCGAAACATCTCCTCGCTCTCGAGGACCAGGAACGACGTCAGCGGCGTCACGATCGAGTAGTCGACGCCCAGTCGGACGACGGACGCCGCGACGTCCCCCGGCAGCCGTCCGGCGCGCTTCTCCTGCAGGAGATCGAACAACCGGCGCTCGGCCCAGAGCCGGCGGATCTCGGGGACCGGCAGGACGGAGGCATCGAGATCGACGTTCGTCTCGAGCGACACACGCTCCCCGTCGCGCTCGCCCACCAGACGGAACGTGCCTCTGCCGTCGCCCCGATAGCGGCCGAGGACGGCGATCTGCGTCCCGGCGTACAGATCGGGAATGCGCGCCGGGGCCTGGTCGAAGATCTCGACGTCTCCCGCCGTTTCCAGACGCAGCCGTCGCACCGGGCGCTGCCGCATCCTGTCGCGCAGGAGCAGGCCGCGGGACTGCAGGTCGTCCGCCGTGGAGACCGGCGCCACGAAGCCGCCGGTGCTCTTCGCGAGAGCATCGAGGAGCGGTACATTGGCGTCGTTTCCGAGCGCCAGCCCGAAGATGGTCGCGTCGCGCGATTCGCCGAGACGCAGGAAGCGGGCGTGGTCCTCATCGAGATCGTTGAGCCCGCCGTCGGTCACGATCACGAACGCCTGGCGGCGTCCGGGGAGGGCCTGGGCGTAGGCCAGCTCGAGCGCGGGAAAGAGGTCGGTGCCGCCGACCCCGGTGAAGCGCGCCAGGAAGCGCTTCATGTCGTCGCGCGAGGCGCGGTCGTTCGGGAGTGCCTCGGGTGCCAGCGCCTGCGGCGTGACGTTGAAGGCGATCAGGTTGAAGCGGTCGGCGGGGTCGCCGTCCTCCAGAAAGCGCGCCAGCGCCGTTCCGGCGAGATCGAGCCTTCGTTGTCGCCGCATCGATCCCGATACGTCCACGATGAACGTGTAGTCCACCGGCGCCGCCACCTGGGGGGGCGCGGACGAGGGGGAGGTGGCGAGGAGCATGAAGTAGCCGTCCTCACCCGGTCGCCGCCAGGTGAGCAGGTCGGCTCCGGTCGTCTCGCGCTTCAGCCGGTACAGCATCACGAAGTCGCGGTCGAGATCGCCGTCGGGCCTCTCCATGTGGGCGACGACGCGCCGGTCGCCGCTCGCCTCCGAGACCACCTGGTCGTCGAGCGCGCCCGGGAAGGCGCAACCGGTGAGCGGGACGGATGAGCGCAGAGTCACATTGAGACTGAACCGGCCGCGGGCGCGCGAGTCCTCCGCGACGCGCGTCTCCATCGGGTAGACGTAGGTGACGATGTCCTTCTCGGGCGCCAGGGACTGGTAGTAGGTGAGCCGCACCTTCTGCGTGCCGCGGGCCGGGACCGGGAAGATCGTCGCCTGGAACTCGCGATAAGAGACCGCTTCGACGAGGCCGGGATCCTTCCAGAAGGGCGTCAACCGGTCCCAGCGCTCCTGCTGCTCGGGCGCCACCTCGGGGTGGACGACGCTCTCGTAGATCCCGCGAGCGCGTGTCTTTTCGACCACCTCGCCGTCCATCTCCCGTCCGCCGATCCACATCGAGAAGGCGGAAAGGCTCGCCGCCGCGGGGAGCGGGAACGAGTACACCGCCTCCAGCGGCCGGTCGGAGTCGTTGCGGAACACCTGCTCGATCCGCGTGACCGCGATGCCGTCGATGATCTCCACGTTGACGTCGTGGCTCTCAATGGCGAGGGGCGCTCCGCCGCCCGCCGGCCTCAGGAGCCCCGCGGCGTGCGCGGGAGCCGGGAGAAGGGCCGCAAGGACCGCGGCGATGCGGCACACAAGCTCGGGGGTCTTCATCGTGGGTTCTCCTTCCTCGGTCATCGGCTAGACGAACCAGATCCAGATCGGGAGTGTGACGACACCCAGGACGACGGTTAAGACGCCGCCCATCAGGACGATCTCGCCGGCGCTCTCGATACCCTCCCCGGTCGCCGCCCAGCGCCGCGCATGGACGCCGCGGATGGAGTAGGCCTGCGCGGTCCCGTCGGCCTGTGACACGGCGACCAGCGGGACGCGTCGGCGCTGCGCGTCGGATCCGAACCAGATCCGTCCCTGGCCGGCGTCCAGGGGCTGGAAGCCGGCCGGCACGGCCGCGGCGTGGAACGCCCCTCCGTCGAGGACTTCGCGGTCGATCTGCCAGAGGGTCATGGCCTTCCGCTCCGGACGGGTCGTGTCGCCGCCTGCGTCTTCGTCCTGACCGACCCAGTACCTGCGCGCGTCGACGGCGAAGAAATGCACGCGTCCGGGGTGCAGCATCGGGCTCAGGTCCTCGGCGAGACGCAGGGACCCACGATCGAAGCGCAGGACGCGGCCCTCCTCGAAGACGAGAAAGAGACTCCCCTCGTCGGCCTTCAGGTCGACGCTTCCAGAGGCGGCGCCCGCTTCGACCTTGAGCCACCCGGTCGTGTCTTCGCGGGTGGAGGCGTCGCGAGCGGCGGTGCGCAGGAGCCACAGCCGCGCCGCATCGCCGCCGGAGGCGGAGCGGTCCCGCGCGAGGTAGCAGGTCTCGTCCCCCCGCCTCAGGGCGCGCAGCACTTCGAGGCCGGGAAACGGGGCGAGTTGACCGCGCTCGAGAACGCGGGTCTTCAAATTGATACGCAGATCCGGTTTCAGGTACACGTAGCGTGCGTCGGCGCCGGCCACTCCCTCGACATCGACGCGGCCGCGGATCGAGGGGGGCTCCAGGCGGAATTCGAGGACGGCCTGGGCCGCGGGATGCACCTGGAAGAGTCGCAGGCTCGGGGCTTGCCGCTCTCCCGTGGTGACGGCCCAGGCCGCCATGCCATCGGACACGAGCGGGGAGGTGTGTCTCGGGAGACGTCCCAGGAGACGGGCGGGACGCCCCGGGGCGGTCAGGACGTGCACCTCCCGCTGGTTCGTGACGGTCAGCATGACATTCCCGATGGCGACGCCTTGCACCACCTTCACCGCGGCGAAGAGAGGAAAGCCGGCAAGAACGAAGAGCACGGTGGCGACGGTCGCGAGTCGCTGCATGGTGTCTTTCCTCCCGGCCGGAGGTAAGGCAAGGCGGATGCCAGCCGCGCCGGCCGTGACCGGCGCTGGGTTTTCAGGGAGTTACGACGGGGGATGTGTCGCGGTCCGCGCACGATGCTGCGCGGGTGCGAAGAGGGGTGCGCGGCGGGTCGACGCGGTCTCAGCGCGCCGCGGAGGATTCCCAGACCACCCGGCCGCCGACGATCGTGGTGACCGTCTTGACGTCCTTGATGGCGCGCGGGTCGATGGAGAAGATGTCGGCGCCGAGGATCACCAGGTCGGCGAGCATGCCCGGTGCGATCGATCCCTTCTCCTTCTCCTGGAACTCGGCGTAGGCGGAGCCCTTGGTGTACGCCTCGACCGCCTCCCGGACTGTGATCTTCTGCTCCGGCACCCAGCCGTCCGGGTTCCTGCCGTCGAGCGTGGCGCGGGTGGCGGCCGCGTAGATCGTCTGCATCGGGTCGAGGGGGGCGACGCTCCAGTCGGTGCCGAACGCCAGGCGAACGCCGCGGTCGAGGAAGGTGCGGAAGGCGTAGGTCGTCCTGATCCGCTCGGGACCGATGCGCTTCTCGGCCCAGCGGCCGTCGTCGATGGCGTGGTACGGCTGCATCGAGGCGATCACGTGCAGGGCCGCGAAGCGCTCGAAGTCCTTCGGCGCCACATGCTGCGCGTGCTCGATACGGAAACGACGGTCGCGCTCGCCGTTCGACCGCGCCACGTCGGCATAGAGGTCGAGGATCATCGAGATCCCCCGGTCGCCGATGGCATGGACGCAGAGCTGCAGTCCGGCGGCGTCGGCCTTCGTCATGCGATCGCGCATCGCATCGAGCGGCTGCATCTCGTCCGACAGGAGCCCGCGCGTCGAGGGTGCGTCGAGGTACGGCTCGAAGAAGTAGGCCGTCGTCGATCCGAGCGAGCCGTCGGCGTAGCCCTTGAGGGCGCCGAGCCGCAGCCAGGAGGATCCGAAGGCGCGGCGCAGACCGATCTTCGCCTGGTCCCTCCAGTCGGTCAGCGACGGGGCGGCGTAGATCCGCGTCGTCAGCTCGCCGCGCTCGAGGAGATCGGCGTACACCGCGATATCGTCGTATTCGGGATTCATGTCCTGCACGGACGTGACACCGAGCGAGGCGGCGTGCGCGAGCGCCCGGCGCGCCGCCCGCAGCCGTTGCTCGCGCGAAAAGGGGGGAATGACCTTCGCGACGAGCGACATCGCCGCGTCCTTGAACAGCCCGTTCGGCTCGCCCCGCGCGTCCCGGACGATCTCGCCGCCGGCGGGATCGGGCGTTTTCGCCGTCACGCCGGAGAGCCTCAGGGCGACGGAGTTCGCCAGCGCCATGTGGCCGTCGTAACGGCTGAGGAAGACCGGTGTCGTCGGGGTCACGCGGTCGATGAGGGTGCGGTCGGGCAGTCTCGCCGGCGTCCAGTTCTGGTCGTCCCAGTTCCCCCCGAGGAGCCATTCCCCCTTCGGAGTGCGCGCGGCCCGCTCGGCGATCCGCTTCACGAACTCTTCCGTATCTTTTGTGTTCTTGAGGTCGAGGTTGTCGAGATCCATGCCGCCGCTGACGAAGTGCACGTGCGCGTCGTTGAATCCCGGAACGACCCGCCGTCCCCCCGCGTCGATGACATGGGTGGCGGGACCGCGCCACGCGGACACCTCGTCGCTCCCCCCCGCGGCCACGATGCGCTCGCCCAGGATGGCGACCGCCTCCGCCTCCGGATGGGCGGGATCGCCCGTGAAGATCTTCGCGCCGGTGACGATCAGATCGGCCGCCGGCCGGGCCTGGAGGAGAGGGGTGGCCGGCAGAGACAGACTCGCGGCAAGGAGAATCAGGGGAGGGCCGGCCCGCATTCAGGCCGCCTGACCCGGATTTCCGCCGGGGCCGCGGCCGCCCGGCGACCCGGGACCGCCGCCGTGCCCGCCGCGCCGGCGGCGCCGCCTCCTTCGTCCCGTCCCGGCCGCTCCGCCCCCCTGCGCGTCGTGGCGCTGGCCGCCGGACGCGGGTGGGTGCGCGGAGCTGCCGGCGGAGGACGACCCGCCGCCCCCGTCCGCGTAGGCGCGCGGCGAGACGACGGCGTCCGCGTCTCCCGCCGCGGCCGACTCGTCCAGAACACCGCGTGCCGCCTCCTCCTCGAAGTGGGTCTTCAGGAGGTAGCCGACGATCGCGAGCCTGTCGGCGTCGTCCAGGATTCCGCGCGCCATCGCCTCGTACTCGGCGCGCTCGTCCGGGGTGAGCCGCGCCGCCAGCTCCTTGAGCGTCTCCACGATCCGCCTCACTTTCCGGCGTGCCACTTCCTCATCGGAGGGCACGTCGATTTCGTAGGCCTTCAGATGGTTGGCCCGCACCAGCCGGTTGAAGTTCATGAGATCGAAGGCCGAGACGAGCGAGATCACGCGGCCGGTCTTGCCGATGCGGCCGGTGCGCCCCGCCCGGTGGATGTACTGGTCCGACGAGTCGGGGGTCGAGTAGATGAAGACGTGCGACAGGTCCTCGATGTCGATGCCGCGGGCCGCCACGTCGGTGGCGACCAGGTGCTTGAGCGCCTTGCTCTTGAAACGCCGCATGACCTGCTCGCGCTTCTTCTGCGGCAGGTCGGAGGAGATCATGGCGACGGGAAGGCCGCGCAGGGCCAGGTACGAGTGCACGAGGCGCGTTTCGGCCTTGGTGTTGCAGAAGATCATCGAAGAGGCCGGCGTCTCGTACTCGATCAGACGATAGAGCGCCGCCGCCTTGTCCATGCGCGACAGGATGCAGAACAGGTGCTGCACGCCCGTGACGTAGAGGGCGTCCTGCGACAGCATCAGCCGATCCGGCTCGCGCTGGTATTTGATGGCGATCGCCTCGATCGACGACGGGATGGTGGCCGAGAACATCAGGGTCTGCCGATCCTTCGGCACCTGGTCGAGGATCTGCTTGACCTCCTTCTCGAACCCCATGTCCAGCATCCGATCGGCCTCGTCCAGGACGAGAAAGCGCGTGGCGTCGAGACGGAGCGTCCTCTGGCCCAGGTGATCCAGGATGCGCCCGGGCGTCCCGACGACGACGTGCGCCCCCTGCTTGAGCCCGTCGATCTGCCGGGTCATCGAGTCGCCGCCGTAGATCGCCAGGACCCTCACGCCCGAGCCCTGGCCGAGGCGGCCGAGCTCGTCCGCCACCTGCACGCTCAGCTCGCGTGTCGGGCAGAGGACGAGCGCCTGGACGCGCGGCATCGACGCGTCGACTTTCTCGACGATCGGAATGCCGAAGGCGGTCGTCTTGCCCGTGCCGGTGCGCGACTCGACGATCAGATCGCGGCCGGAGCGGGCCAGCGGGATGGAGCGCGCCTGCACCTCGGTCGCCTGGCCGTACCCCATCGCCTCGAGAGACTTCAGGATCGGAGCGGGGAGATCGAGCGATGTGAAGGGCACCGGCACGGCCGGAAAGGCCGATCGCTCCTGGCCCTCGAGACGCACCGGCGGCGCGGGCGGCGGCTCGCGCGGCGAGCCGCGCGGCCGGATCGCGACCACCCTCATCTGGCGGAGTTTCCCGGACTTCTTCGAAGGCTGGTCCATCAGATGCCGAGCACCCCTCCGATGATCTGCCCGGTCGTCATCATGCAGACTCCCCGGGACGCCCAGCCCGCGACCAGGCGCTCTCCCTCGTCGGGCTTGATGGCGCGCGTCGCGTCCTGCACCAGGGCGACGCGGTAACGCTTCCTCACGAGGAGCCCCTCGATGGCGTACCGGTCGCACACGTCCAGGGCCACACCGTATACCACGATGCGGTCGGGACGCACAGCCTCGAGGACGGTGTCCACGTTCGGGTTGCTGAACACGTCGAAGCGCTGCTTGCGGAACAGGACTTCACCCCCCCGGTCGAGGTGCCGCTTCACGCGCTGCTTCAGCGCCACCTTGTCCTCCGGACTGCTGTCGATGAAGAGGGGATCCTTCGGGCGAGTGGCCTCGACCTTCTCCTGACCCGGCGTGCCGGCGAGGCAGTGCGGCGGGAAGGTCTCCCGGAAGTCCGGCTGGTCCGAGATCTCACTGTCGTTCGCGGCATGGTAATCGACCGACCCGAGGAGCGGGAGCCGTTTCTCGCGCGCGAAGCCGGTCAGGGCCACGAGATTCGGCAGGATCGCCTCGGCCCCCTGGATGTAGAGGTTCCCGTCCGGCATGATGAAATCACGCTGCGTGTCGACATCCCAGAAGACCGTTCGCGTCATGGCAGGGTCGGATTCTATTCTGGACGGGGGTCCCGGTCAAAATGAGGACGCCCGCCGTCCATCCCCGGATGCCCGGGAGGGTGAGACAGACGGCGGGCGATGGGGTATCGACGAAGAAGGATGGCCGGCTCTCCGTCAAGAGTCACGCCGCTTGCTGGGGGCGGCGAGACCGACCCCACTTCTCGATCTCCGAGGGGCGGCATAGTGCAATGTGCGTGCCTCGTGATGGTCCGCGACGCGCAATTGGGGTTCAGGCGCTGGCGTATCAACGAGATGCGCGCGTGATGGAGTGACGATCGGTAGGATCTCGTACGAGTCTCAAGCGCCGTTTGAGACGGCTGCGGTCGCAGGCCCACACCCACGGTTATGGCAAAGCGGGCGCCGGCGCGACGGTTCGTGGAAAGTCTCAAGCAGAAGACATCAAGGCGGGGGTTGAGACGAACGGAACGGATTTACAGTACTACCGGGTAGATCTTGCGGTGGACGTGGGCGCGGTCGAGGGCCTTGCCGCTGCCGAAATCCCAATGCACGAGTGCTACGAACTGCTCCTCGACGAAGCAGCGCGCCATGATCATCGACAGGTCCTCGAGCGAAGGGACCGGCAGGCGTCGCGTCAGGCCCGCGAGGGCGTTCTGGCCCGGCAGGATGGAGACGAGCGCGGGGCGCTCGTCGAACAGGGTCGCCTCGAACTCCGGGAGATCGCGGCGCGTGTACGACGTCATGCCGGCCAGCGACAGGGCGGCGCGGCTCTCCCGGCCCTCGGTCCTTGGCGTCAGGCGGAAGCCGGTGTGCAGCGCGAAGTCGTCGAGCGGGTCGGGGCGCGGATCGGCCGGACGAGCGGCCGCGACGATAGGGAGCCGGAGCGGATGGCCGTCCCGTTCCACCGTGATCGTGGTCTTCTCCCCGATCGTCTGGTCGAGGACCGCGTCGAGCGCCTCGAAGACGTCGCCCGTGGCGACATCGCCCACGGTCACGACGCGGTCGCCGACCCGGACGCCGGCCTCGGCGGCGGGGCTGTCGGGGTAGACGCGTCGCACGCGCGCGCCGGCGTTCCTGTCCCAGCCCTTCCCTTCGCTCGCGGCCAGGAGCGGGTCGTCCATGAGCATTCCGATCCAGGGCCACTCCGCCTGCGGCGTTCCGAGCATCCGTTTCATGGCGCGCCGGGCATGGCGCGCCGGGATGAACAGGCCGGCGGCGTGCCGGTCGGTCCGCTGCGTCGCCTCCTCGGTGTAGGTGACGAGCAGGCTCGGGATGCCGACGAGGTGTCCGGCCGTGTCGAGGATGGCGCCGCCGGAATTACCCGGACCGATCGGCGCCTCGACTTCCGACCAGAACTCGAGCGGCCGGGCGCCGACTCTGACCCGGCGGTGCGTTCCCATCCTGGCCCAGGCGATCTGGGGGCCGCGATCGCCGAGATTGCCGAGGACGTACAGCCGCGTTCCGGGCGCCGGCAGGCCGTCCTCGGAGAACGGCACCGATCGAAGGCGGCCGCCGGAGGTCTTCAAGAGAGCCAGGTCGGAGGCTTCGTCCACCGAGACGACGCTGGCGCTCAGGTCGCGGCCGTCCGCCGTCGCGATGTCCACGCGCGTGGCGCCCGCGACGACGTGAGCGTTGGTCAGGATGAGACCATCCTCCGAGACGACCACTCCCGATCCGGCGCCGAGTCCTTCCACCTGCTCGCGCAGGAAGCGGCCGCCGCGAAACACCGGCACTTTCACGACCTCGTGGACGCGCACGCTCACGACGGCGCCGAAGGCCGCCGTCACCGACTCGGGGATCGACTCGACCCCCGGGGCGGACGGTGCGACGGTCATCGATGACGCGGCGAGAAGAGCGACGGAAGCGGACGCCAGGATGCGCATGCCGGTCGGGAATATAATTCCCGCTCCACGTCGGTGCCCGTCCGATGGGAGGCTTGATGCGCTTTCCCGGCCTGCCGGTTCTCGTGGCGCTGGCGCTCGGTCCCGGTGTCGTCCTTTCGACTCCCCGGCCGGAGCGCATGGCGTCAGAGCCAGCGCCAGGAGCGGATCAGCCGGGGCGTCAGGGTTCCGCCGCGGCGGGCGCCATCGAGCTCGCAAGGCTTGGTGAGTTTCTGGACTGGGCCCATCCCGCGGGTGACGGCTGCGGGTCGCCTGCAGACCTCGCGATCGTCGAGACCTGGGAAGGCGGGGTGCGCGCCAGTTACCGGATTGTCTGCGGCCCCTCGAGCCGTGCGCTGGAGGGGGTCTTCCAGGTGCGCGAGCAGGTGCGCGACAAGGAGGGGGTCTGGCAGGTCTCCGGAGGCTTCGAGGCCGACGCTCCCCGGATCGATGCCGCGCTCGGGCCGCCCCGGGCCACCCCGGGTGGCGCCGTGTCCGGGGCTGCCGGCCCCGGGAGCTCCGCTCCTCCTCCCGCCGGGCTCGCGCCGCCGCCCGCGAACACCGGCGCCCTGCGGCCGGATTCGCCGCTGCGCTTCGTCGCACCGCCGGAGGCGACGATCGAGACTCCGCCCGAGTTCCCCGAGGAGGCGGGCCGGGCGAGGCTCATCGGCGAGGCGCATGTCGAGCTGCTCGTGCAGATTTCCCCCGAGGGAGCGCCGCTAAGGGCGCGACCGCTGCGCGGACCCGATCCGGATCTCGGAATGCGACGCGCGGCGATCGACGCCGTGCTGCGCTGGCGGTTCGAGCCGGCGCTCCTCAGAGGCTCGCCGTTGACCTATTACAGGCCGGTCGAGCTGACCTTCGGCGGCCTTCCCCCGGAATCGCGGGACTGGGTGCACCGCGCCCTGTTCCACGTCGAGGCCATCGTCTCGGACGACGAGATGGTGGTGCAGGAGGCCCTGCGCCGCGTGAAGGCGGGCGAGCCGTTCGCCTCGGTGGCGGCGCAGGCGATCGGGACCGGGCCGGAGCGCGGCGGCGACTGGGGGTTCGTGTCCGCGGCGGCCTTCCCCGCCGCCGTGCGCAAGGCGCTGCACGAGGCGCGCGTCGATGGCCTGGCCGGGCCGGTGGCGGCCGAGGGACGCTTTTATCTTCTTCTGAAGCGCGGCGAGCTGTACTACGCCTTCGATCCGCGGCCGGGAGGCGGGATGTCGTACGACATTCTGCACCGGAGGAACGCGCCGGAGGGGGAGGCTCTCAAGCAGGCCGTGGAGGGGGATATCGCGGATTACCTGGCCGAAAACCGGCGGCAGGCCTACCTGAACGAGGCGGCGCGCACGATGGGGATCAAGCAGGTGGAGACGGAGATCGGACAGCTCGAGATCCGCACCGACGTCCTGGACGAGGAGGAGACCAGGATCCTGGGCCAGGTGGTCGAGGCGACCGTCCGCGCCCACCAGCAATTCTGGGGACCGCTCGTGACCCTGCGCCCTTTCAGCCAGAAGGTGCAGGTGTACGCCTGGGCGCGCAAGGCCGATCACGATCGGATGCACCGCCTGTGGCTCGCGTCCCGCGGGAAGGGGGCATCCGGAGAGACGAGGCCTGCCGCGAGCGCCGGCGGCACGCCGTCCGGCTCCGAGGTGTGGAGCTTCACCGGCGAGTACATTCCGGCGTCGCGCATCCTGTCGGTGCCGTGCGAGAGGATGTCGGGACACCTGCCGGTGCCGATCGTCATCCACGAAGCGATCCACATGCTCGACTACGAGAGGACGTACGGGCCGGGGGACCAGCCGTCGAAGTGGTTCGAGGAAGGGCTCGCGACCTACTTCGGGTTCTCGCAGATCGGGTCGCGGCTGAACATCGAGCCCGGGGACATCCGCCGGTCCGGCATGATCCAGGCGGGGACGGTGCGGGTCCAGTTCGATCCGCGCACCCCCCTGCGGGAGTATATAAAGAGGATAGAAGGGGGCGAGCCGGTCCCCCTGCGCACTCTGCTCACCTCGAAAGCGGGCGACACGTTGTGGAGCGGGGACCGGGCGGTCCTGGCCTACGGCGCCTCGTGGACGCTCGTCCACTTCCTGATCCACGGTGCGAAGGGGGCGCACCGCCCCGCGTTCGAGGAGTACGCCCGCGCGGAGGCGCAGGGAAAGGGGGGCTATGACACTTTCGTCCGTCTGTTCGGCCCCGACCTGGTCCCGCTCGAGGAGCAGTGGCACGAGTACGAGGACGATCTCTAGACCCGGGGGTCGGCGATGCACGAGGACCCGCAAGACGATTCCGGCGAGGACACCGAGCCCCCCTCGGAGGGATACGTCTGGGGATTCGCCCGCCAGGAGCGCGAGCTGCCCGCGAAGGACTACCGTGCCCACATCCGTCTCCTCGACGAGGTCGAGGAGGAGGAGCTGGAACGGCTCGACCTGTCGCGCGCCGACGACTACATCCTCTGGGCGGCCGCGCAGGCGTTCGAGGAGATCGATCGCGACCAGGACGCCATCGCCCTCCTGAAACGAATCGCCGACTCGACGGCGCGCCACCCCGCCCTCAACTACGCCGACATCCTCCTGCGCCTGTCGGAGCACCTGAAGGACCGCGGCGACTACGATGAAGCGGTCGCGGCGCTGGACAAGGCGGAAGGGATCGAACCGGACCTGCACCTCCCCTGCGACGAACGCCGGGCGGAGATCCTGGTCCTGCGCGGCCGGACCGGCGAGGGGCTGGCTCTGTTCCGGGAGACGGCGCGCGCCGCTCCCGGCGATCCCTGGGTGCCGCTGCGCGCCGCCTGGGCGCTCCTGGCTTCGGGGCGCTACGCCGAGATCCCGTCCTGGATCGAGGAGAGCGAGCGCGCCCTCAAGGACGTGAACGATGAAGAGGAGGCACGGCTGGCGGCCGGCGAGATCGACCGTCTGCGGCAGGAGGCGGAGGGCCGGCTGGCCCGCCGCGAGCGCCTCGAGGCGTCAGGGGTGGGTCCGGTCGCGGGCCTCGAGCGGCTG
>WNGH01006852.1_pt1 | contig 23862 bp, 25 predicted proteins | sample 5400631 | NCBI WGS metagenome assembly WNGH01 (sample SAMN13153373, study PRJNA577476) | soil metagenome | isolation source: 115 cm soil or saprolite under Garry oak tree replicate 1 | place: USA:California | collected 2016-06-15
TGACCAGCAATGGCTGCGTGCGTGCGGACGGCTGGAATCGTTTGCCGATGATCCGCATGACCAACGTCAGCCTGGAACCGGCCACCTGGACATTAGCCGATCTCATCACCGATACGGATGACGGCATCTTCATGAGCATCAATAAAAGTTGGAGTATCGATGACCGTCGCTTAAATTTCCAGTTCGGCGTAGAGATGGCTTACGAAATAAAAAACGGCAAGCTTGGTGAGATATTGAAAAATGCCACGTACACGGGCATTACCCCACAGTTCTGGGGTTCATGTGATGCCATCTGTAATCGTGACGAGTGGAGCGTTTGGGGCACCCCCAATTGTGGCAAAGGCGAGCCAATGCAGGTCATGCACACTGGCCACGGAGCCGCTCCGGCTCGTTTCCGCAATGTACAGGTTGGCGTCGGCAACTGGTAAAAGCGAACAATGCCCCGAAAGGAAGAAAAAATGTTTTCTGATGAAACAAGTGTGCGTGCGCTGCTGCAAAAAGTACTGAGCCACTCACAGGCTAACCAGACCGAAGCGGTCTATTTGGGGACAGAGAGCGCTCTCACGCGCTTTGCGAATAATGGCATACACCAGAACGTTGCGGAGAGCAATCACGAGCTACGTGTACGTGCCGTTTTGGGCAAAAGAGTCGGCGTGGCAACCACCAACCGCCTGGATGACGAGTCGTTGCGGCGGGTCACGGAGCAGGCGTTGGAAATCGCTCGTCTGCAACCAGAGAATCCAGAATTTCACTCACTACCGGAACCGCAGCCGATCGTTCCTGCTGCTGGCTATAGTGATCGCACAGCCCAATTCAGCCCGGAGGAGCGCGCTCAGCGCGTCGGTATCATTGTTCGCCTGGCCAGGGAACGTGGCCTTGAAGCAGCGGGAGCCTTCTCGACTAATGCCTCCCATGTGGCGGTTGCCAACTCCCTGGGCATCTTTGCCTATGAGCCGCGTACGGACTCCGAATGTCACGCCGTTGTTATGGCGGATGAGCGAGGATCTGGCTACACGCAGCGTATGGCTAGCGATGCCTCTACCCTTGATTTTGAGGCGCTGGCGTATGAGGCGGTAGAGAAGGCCCAACGTAGTCGCAATCCCATCGACATCCCTCTAGGTGAGTACCAGGTCGTGCTCGATACATATGCTGTCGGCGATATGCTGCAGAATCTCATCTTCATGGGCCTCTCGGCAACTGCCGTACAGGAGGAGCGCAGCTTTATGAATGGTCAATTTGGCAAACAACTGCTTGAGCCGCGTGTGACCATTTACGATGATGGCCATGACCCAGCCGGTCTGCCCCAGGCCTTTGACTACGAGGGCGTGCCAAAACAGCGAGTTGTTATGTTTAACCACGGCATTGCCAACGCTGTGGTCTATGATTCATATACTGCTGCGCGTGAAGGGAAGCCCAATACAGGTCACGCGTTGCCCGCGCCAAATTCCTTTGGCCCTGCCCCGACCAATACTATGATGGAAGCAGGTGATGCCAGTATGGAAGAACTACTCAAGGGTGTGGAGCGAGGACTCTATGTCACGCGCTTTCACTATACCAATACCGTCCATCCCGTCAAAACGCTTTTTACGGGCATGACCCGCGATGGGACGTTTTTAATAGAACATGGCGAACTGGTCAGCCCTGTGAAGAACCTGCGCTTTACACAGAGCATCCTCGAAGCCCTGGCCAATGTGCAGGCGATTGGCCGGGACCGCGTCCAATGCAGCGACTACGTGACCATAGTGGCGCCTGCCCTGCGTATTGGACGTTTCAATTTTACCGGCATTACAGGGTCGTAATGCCCCCGAAGCTGTAATCAGAAATGTGAATTTTCAAGGCGGCCCTTGCGGTCGTCTTTTTGTTAGCTTGTGCACCTGGCAGCCTGATATATGAGGGCGATCCAATTTTATTTGAGGAATGATAAAGGAAGCCGTTATATCTCTATGAGCCTCCTGTTACGACTGAACTGTTCGCAACGTCTAAGCAGGTAGGTAATAGACTCATCTACTAATATACCTATACCGTTATTACTCGAAGGGATACGTACTTTTATGATTGCCTCAATTAGCATTGTTGATATTCTCTTTCTGGTGACGGTCGTCCTGCTTGTCCTCAGTGGTTTCAGAAATGGAGCAGTGATTAGCCTTGTCTCCCTGCTCAGTATTCCCATAGGATTTTTCGTGGCATACCACTACGGACCGGGTTTCACCAAATTACTCGCTGCGAATGGTTTATCGGCTACCCCACTCATCTCCTACGTCGTCTTGTTCTTCGGCACGGTTCTCATCCTCCATATCATTGGCTCTGTCGTACGCAACGTTGTAGATGCTATCCCATTGATTGGGCCTGCGGATGCACTGCTCGGCGGAGCAGCCGGCTTTGTCGAAGCATGGTTATTGTGGTTGGTGCTGCTGATCATTCTCGGTAATTTCTTGCACGATACTCAAACGACCATCAATTCAACCATAAACATTGTACCTGGCCTCAACATTTCAGTAGAGCAGTTCAAAACCTGGCATGATTTCTACAATCAAGCAATTACTAATAGCCTGTTTGCGAAGGTGAATGGGTTCTTTGTCAGCGAGTTGCCGGCGCTGCCCCAACCGCCAAAATCATAAGGGCAAGGCTTGCGTTATCGGTTTTGGATGCGTACAATAGCATTGTGCTACGCGCTAGAAACGCAAACATTGGTTATGTGGAGGTATACTTACGGCAAAGCAAGAACGTACTATCGAAACTGGCGCTCATGGTAGGCATGAACATGCCTACCTCGTTGCTGTTGAAAGCGACGATCAAGAGAGTTTATGGAGTGTTGAAGATTCCCTTAGTGAACTGAAAGCATTAGCATCTACCGCGGGAGCGGACGTGGTTGGGTCGATGGTCCAACGACTCCATCATCCCGATGTGGCGACATACATTGGCAAGGGACGTGCCCAAGAATTAAGCGAGCTGGAGAAGCAGCTGGCAATAGATCTGGTGATCTTCGACGACGAGCTGTCTCCATCGCAGCAGCGGAACCTTGAGAAAATGCTTGACGCTCGTGTCATTGATCGCACTGCCCTTATACTGGATATCTTTGCTCAACATGCGCGTACGCGTGAAGGACGCTTGCAGGTCGAACTGGCCCAGTTAGAATATCGTTTGCCTCGTCTGGCCGGTCGAGGAACAGGGCTTTCCCAGCAGGCAGGCGGTTCGCGCAGTGCGGGTACTGCGGGTGTAGGAGGAGCTATTGGGGTACGCGGCCCCGGTGAAACAAAACTGGAAATAGACCGCCGCCGTATTCGCAGCCGCATCTCGGACCTGCGTGAAGATATCGAGAGTGTCCGTGAACAACGACTGCTTCATCGTCAACAGCGGACCGCCCAGGCAATTCCTGTCGTTGCCGTTGTTGGTTATACCAACTCCGGCAAATCTACCCTCTTCAACGCGCTGACGGAAGCAGAAGTAGTAGCAGAGAACAAGCTCTTTGCTACCCTCGATCCCGTTACCAGGCATCAAATGTTGCCGGGTAATCAAGAAGTACTCTACACCGACACCGTTGGCTTTATCCAGAAACTGCCAACCAGGTTGATCGCCGCCTTTCGCGCGACACTTGAAGAGGTCATCGATGCTGATCTGCTGCTGGAAGTAGTGGATGCAAGCCACGAAAATGCTATCGAACAGAGCGAGACGGTCAATGACATCCTGCGTGAACTGGAGGTGGGTGATAAGCCGCGGGCCACAGCGCTGAATAAAATTGATCTGCTGGATGATCCATCTGAATTAGATCTCAGCCTCTATCCCAATGCGGTGCCTGTATCTGCCCTGAAACGTCTAGGCCTTGACACGTTACGCGAGAAGATCTCTCAAGTTCTGGCGGACAGTATGGAGAGCGTAGAACTGCTGATCCCTTATGCTAAAAGCGACCTTGTGGAACTCTTCCACCGCAGAGGGCACGTGGAACTCGAAGAGCATCGTGCAGAAGGTACCTTCCTGCTCGGCCGTATTCCTCGTACGCTGAAAGGCTATTACCGGTCTTATCTCGCGTTTTGAGGCGCCCTGCATACAGCCAAATATTTCCTATGTCTCCATCCTTCCGGGGGATACCTGTAGGGGCGGGGGTGGCGTGGACGGGTGGTGGGGACCCTTGGGTCGCCCCCGTAGCCTGTTTCCCCCTTAAGGATAGAGACTTTAATTCCTATGTCACTTGTGTACGGGCATGAGATATGCTATGCTCAAAATGTCCACCTGACCTGACTACTCATCTAGAAGAAAAAGAAAGCAGCAGCCGATGTCAGAACGAAGGCAACAGAGCTGGTTTGTACCCTTGCGTGTCCGTTTTCGCTCTCCCGCTGAGCAAGCTCAATGGGAGCGTGACCATATCCTGCAGTCCACCCTGGGGGACAGCCAGACATTACCACCTCCAATAGCCGACGTTGCCACAGGCTCAGACATAGAAGCACAGCGCCACACACGGCAAATCAAGGAATTATTACGCCTGAGCAATATCATGCGCGCAGATTTGGGGTTGAGCGAGGTTCTTCAGCAAATTGTTGCCTCAGCCAGCATGTGTACTGGTTTTCGCATTCTGGTCGTTCACCTGATTGAAGATGGTGATGATTTTTTATCTCCATTTGCTTTCGCAGGTATGTCTGAAGAGAACATCAATATTTTGCGCTCGGTTCGTAGACCTGTCGAGCAAGTTCTCCGACTCATGCGGCCAGAATTTCGTATCAGCCAGAGCTACTTTATTTCGCACGAATATATTCAGGACTTCGCGGATATTGTCTCTGTTATCAATAAGACGGTGGAGGACTATGAGTCGGGTGGGTGGCATCCCGACGATGCGCTAATTGTTCCATTGTTCAGCCCACGCAAGAAGAAGCTCTTAGGCTTTCTCTCCCTGGATGATCCCGAGGACGGTAAGGTTCCCACGATGGAAAGCATCGAGGTGGCCGAACTTTTCGCCAACCAGGCGGCCATCGCTATCGACAATGCGCGCATCTTCCAGGAAAAAGAGGCCGAGGTACAGGTGCAAGATAAGGCGATTGCCACGCTTCTGGGCGATTTAGAGCGGATTCAACGTGGCGATCTGCGTGCGCGCATCCAATCCACCCATGAGAAGTTGCAGCCAATTGGCGAGGCGATTAACCAGATGGTCGAAGAGTTTAGCGGCATCCTGGGTAATGTGCAGACGGTCACACAGGCGGTAGATAAACATGCCCGCGACGTCCAGCATAGCTCAGACCTCCTGGTGCGCGATGCCAGCCAGCAAGAGCGGCAGGTGCAGCACATCTCACGCGCCATCGATGAGATCGCGGGAACCATGACACAATTGTCGGCCAGTGCCTCAGAACTGTCGCGTGTCGTTCTTGAAGCCGTTGACGTAACGCTGGATGGACAGAGCGCCGTTGATCGTGCGGTCGAGGGAATGAGCCAGGTCCGTGGAGCGACGACCCTCTCCGCCCGTATCATGAAACGCCTGGGGGAGAGCGGTCAGGAAATAAACGAGACCATCCTGGCCATCACCGATCTGACCACTCGCATGAACCTGGTAGCCCTCAATGCCGCCATAGAGGCCACGCGAGCCGGTGAACAGGGCCATGGCTTCGTGGTCATAGCCCAGGAAATACGTACGCTCGCACTAAATAGTTCGGAGGCAGCAAAGAAAGTGGCCTCGCATATTCGCACAATTCAACGTGAAACGACAGCTATCTCTCAAAGCGTCGAACATAACACACTTGAAGCGGTGAAACAGACCGAGCTGGTCACACAAACTGGCGTAGCCTTCGACGCGATCAGTGTCGTGACAGAACAGATGGCCGGCCTGGTGCAAGGCATATGTATGGCAGCGGACAATCAAGCTCAAAGCTCACAACTGGTTGTCAGCGCCGTCGAGCAGATCGCACAAATGACCAGCGAGATTACCCTGCATATGCGCAATATGCAGCAGTCTTTAGCACAACTGGTCGAGTTGACCAACTCCCTCAGCTCACGGATGGCTGTGTTCAGGATTAATGAACGGTGAATCAGCTCAGACCTAATTCCTGTACCAGAACTGGTCCCACGCCTCCCAGAACGTATCAGCCGTAGATGTCACCGTGCGTGGACCCTCAAAACGCACGCCTGTTCGTCCCACGAAATCACTGGCGCGATCGGGCGTTGCCAGTTCCACTTTGAACGTCACAGGACTCGAGGCGCCGTTGTGACCTCGTCTCCCAGCAGGGCCGTGACCTCGCGGCAGGTCGCCTCGTCGCCGGAGACAAAGACCGCGGGAACATCCCAGCAGCCCGCGATAGCCGCCAGGATACCGCTCTCTCCTACCAGCGTATCGTTAATCCAGGCGTTGTACCAGGCCTCCGATGACACCGTATGGCAAAGCACTCCATCGGGGGTGCCTGCCATAGCATGAGCGCCCACGAATAAGATGGCGTCACATCCCTGCTCGAAGGGCGTGATATAGCGCGCCCAGGGATAGCCGAAAATATATTGCGCGCCAGCCTCCAGGCGGTCGGGCAGAAAACTTTTGAAACTGTAAGCCCCACCCGCGCCATGGCAGTCTACCACCTCGATCTTGCTTGCTCCGGCTGCACGTGCGCCGCGGACGGCCGCATTCATCTCATCGGTATAGAGCTTTCTGCTCTCCTCATAAAAAGGCTTGCCCGCGGAAACCTGTTCCCATGTTTCGATACAAGAAATGCCTTCCATATCACAGAAAATAACGACGTGCATACCTACCCCCTATTATTTCGCTTCCTTTGCCTGAGCTTTCGCTTTTCTTCTTCTTCTATCTTTTAAAACGGGCGGCTCATATTCCCGATACAAGCGTTTTCCCACTCGCCAACCAAAATAGCCACCAAGCACCGCTCCAAAAAGAGTAAAAAAGGCCGTAGCAATGCGAATGGTGGTCGCGACATCAACATGCACCAGGAGACCAATCACATTGGCCGTCACTTGCCCTAAAGCCATCAAACCGAGCAGCAGGCTGAACAGGATACCGACCACTATCCCCAGGCAGCAGCCGAGTGGCCCCCCGTTTGTCTCGTACTGCGCCACCTGTGACACCTGTGACAGCGATGGACCAGGCTCTGTAGCTACAGGCGTATCGGCTGGTCGCAATTCATCAGCAGGGGGAGGAAGTTCATTCGCCTCCTCAACGTATTCCGGCTGTGCTCCGTACTCATTTTCTGGATTGTACTCATCTCCTGGATTGGATCGAGGGTCGTAAGGTGGTACTGACATACTGTTCTCTTAGATGTATCGTATGCTCGTATCTACCGGGCTTTGCCAACTATGAGCATAGCCCTGCAGAATAGGATACATGCTTACTATGACTTAAAACGTGCCAAATTGACGGTCTCCGGCGTCGCCCAACCCGGGCACAATGTAGCCAACGTCATTCAATGACTCGTCGAGTGCCGCCACGTAAATGTCGATATCGGGATGGGTCTGGGAGAGCTTGAGCAAACCATAGGGGGCCGCGATAATGCAAACATACGAAATGCGGGGAATACCGCGTAGTTTGAGGATATTAATGGCATCGATGGCCGAACCCCCAGTCGCCAGCATCGGGTCTATAGCATAGGCTACCTGCAGATCAACCTTGTGCGGCAATCGATTATAGTACTCCATGGCCTGTAATGTGTTCTCATCGCGGCGCAGACCGAGATGCCAGACCTGGATATCGGGAATGACTTCGCGGAAGGCTTCTGCCAGCCCAAGACCTGCCCTGAGTATCGGCGTCACGCCAATGCCACCGGCCAGGCGCCGCCCTATCATTGGCGCCATCGGTGTTTCAATGGGCGCAGGCTCCAGGGCCAGGTTTTGCGTCGCCTCATAAGCCAGCAGAGCTCCTATCTCTTTCACCAACCGGTAAAACTCGGGTGGCTGTGTGTTCTTATCGCGCAGGGCCGTCATCTTATGGGCCATCACTGGATGCGAGGAAAAATGCACGCGTGGAAGGTTTAATACTTCCTCTCGCAAAGGTTGTGGAATACCTGCCATGGGAAGGCTTGGACGCTCACCGCTCTCTATACTTGTTTCTGCCATCTTGATTTACCTCCTTGTAAAACGAATTATCCTAGAACATTGTACCAGAGGTGACTAGAGTAATCGAATCTCTGCTGCTGTCCTGTTGTCCCACTTTAACCATTTTGTATGAGGAGCCCCTCCAAGGTTGACCGCAAGGGTCAACCCTACTATATCCGACCACCCATCGGCCGCGCGTACGATGCGCAGCATCGCAACGTGTATAGTAGGGTTGACCCTTGCGGTCAACCTGGGCGGTGGGGTCAACCTGATGGGGCGGTCAACCTGATGGGATGGTCAACCTGATGGGGCGGTCACCTGATGGGGTGGTCAACCTGATGGGGCGGTCAACCTGATGGGGCGGTCACCTGATGGGGTGGTCAACCTGATGGGGCGGTGGGATCGGGCCTTCGTTGCAGCCTCCCCAAGCCCCCCAAGGTTGACCGCAAGGGTCAACCCTACTATATCCGACCACCCATCAGGTTGACCCTTGCGGTCAACTGATGGGGCGGTGGGATCGGGCTCGTGATCGCTACATCGTAGCTCTAGTGGCCAATGTGATGACCAGCCTGCTCCAGAACCTTCAAGGCCCGTTCCACATTCTGCTCTTTGATCAGTAAATAATCAGTCGCATAAGTAGCGATCGCCAGGACGCTGATTTCCGCCTCGGCCAGTGGAATAGCCAGCGAGGCATGGACGCCCGTTGCGGAAAAATCGAAGGCTCCCTGCACTTGCAGACAGCACCATCCTCTCTCCGCCTCTATGTCATCTGGTACATTGTCCTGCTGGCAGACGATGGATAGCTCCTCATGTGTACGAGTCAGCGAGACAAAGTCGCCCAATAGAGACCAGTAGGGAATGTGTTTATCGGGATGTAACTGACAAACAGCATACTTATGTGGCAACAGTGATAGGTTTAATTTTTTCATTGGTTCAGATTGCTCCTTTATATACACACATTCCGCTGTTCGTGTTTCACTGGTGTTACTTGGCAAAGTATATGAACTTTAACCTCGAGGTACTACATACAAAATAGAAAAAATTCATCAGGCTATTTTGTGCACATTGCACAGTACTTATGTTACACCTGAGTATTCACAGAGGAGAGGTGAAACTTTTTTGATCATTTGCTAAGGAAAGCAACTAGGTGAATATGCAAATAATACAAATTTTTAGGTAGGCGTGTTTGGTCCACCAGGAACACGTAATTGATGCACAAACCCGGACCCGCCAAGAAACATACCACCATCAACGTTGACGCACCGCCCACCTGCATATATCCAGGGACTATCAACCTTTCCGGGCGGGCAGCCGAGCATGGTACTGATGGGGGTATGACCGTGTACCAGTTGTCGCCCGCCGAAGATGCTCAGAAAGCGGCGGGCGAACTCTTCGCCATTGGTCGTATCCATGAACGCTCCACGCCGGGCAAAATCCTCCAGCATTTCTTCCCAGGCTAACGCATCGCTCCGACTTAACAGCTTGTTGAAGGCAGCATTCACCTCATCAACGGTGCGTCCGCATTTGATATAGAAGGGAGCGTCCGCATGCATGAAGAGGTAATCTTCTACCAGGGCCATCGCGGGCAAATGAGCCATCCAATCGAGGTGGCGCAGTGTCAAACTGGCGATATCCTTGCGGTTTCCGCCGTTCTGTTTCCAGCGGGTCAGAAAATTGCTCCCCAGTCCCGTTGAGCGCCTGCCGAAACGATAGGCCGCGAGCAACATCATCTCATGGTTGCCCAGCAACGACGCCACGGTGCCGCCAGCGGCAGCGGCTTCGCTCTGCAAGCGCATCACCAGGTCCAACACAGCAATGCCGTCAGGTCCACGATCGACAAAATCTCCCATAAACCAGAGTGTAGCTGTGCCCGCCTTCCAGGAGTGCTCAGTATCTATCAGTTGCGTATCCTGCAGCAACTTGACAAGCTTTTTCAGGTGGCCATGGACATCGCCAATAATATAGATAGGTCGGGGAGATGGGATCTGCATTAGTACTCTCTTTTTCTCCTGGTATAATGCAACGCAGCCTGAGCGGAGCCGCGAACTTAATGGACGACATGATGGGCAAACTGCGCGAGAAAGCCCAGCGCGCCAATCAGTAGGAAAATCGCGATGATAATGAGGGTGGCCAGGATCGCAGTTCGTCTAGACTGGTTGAGGCGCGGTACATCTGGCTCATAGGGCACTGGCTTGACCTCTTGCAGGTTGCGCAGATCATGGAGAAGATTGCTCACCGACTTGTAGCGCTTATCCGGGTCACGACGAATGGCTCGCATCACTACCGTAGCCAGCGCTGGCGAGAGTTGCGGATTCGTGAGGAGGATCGAAGGCGGATCCTGCGAGACATGCTGGTTCATAATAGCAAAGATATTCTCTCCCTCAAACGGCGTATGACCACAGAGCATTTCATACAGCATCACACCGACCGCATAAATATCAGAGCTAGCCATACCTCGCTCGCCCTTGAGCTGTTCCGGGGACATATAATCGGGCGTGCCCATTGTACCCGATAGACCGCGCCAGGTTACGCGCCGCGCACCTTCGAGCAGAGCGATACCAAAATCAATGATTTTGATGTTGCCATCCTCCTGTATCATGATGTTCTCAGGCTTAATATCACGGTGAAAGATGCCTTGTGCATGGCAGTATGCCAGGGCATCACAAATTTGTAACGTGATGCGGATCGCCTCAGCAACCGGCAATGGATTGGGGGCATGCTCTTCGAGTACGGTGCGCAAGGTTTGCCCTTTGATATACTCCACTACCAGGTACTCTTCCGAGCGCTTTTCATCAGTATTGAGCAACTGCTGCACATATGGGTGATGCAGGCGATTGCCAATCTCGGCCTCGCGCTTGTAGCGTTCAAAAACACCGATATTCCCAATTAAATCATCATTGGGGAACTTGAGAACAACTTCTTTCTGATTGAATACATCACGCGCTAGATACACCCGGTTCATGCCCCCATGCCCCAGCATGCGAATAATTTCGTAATGATCAACCCGTGTGCCTGGTGTATAGGTTGTGGTCATCAGCTCTGCTTGCCTTTCTCCGGATTAGACAACAGTGTCTCGTGCCACTAGTATAGCATAGTGCCTCATCCTTATCCAAATCCCACCTGGATTGCAACCGCGGCTATCTATGCTATTCTAGCGCCATGATAGCAAAACTTCTATCCTACCAAACCACTAAATGCTACCGCATGTAACGAACGGGGCGCTAAAGACCAATGAATGCCAAAACTAATGCATAAATCGCAATGGCTTCAGCAAAAGCCATCCCTAGTAACATTACCGGCAAGATTCTGGCTGCCGCCTCTGGATTTCGACCCAGTGCTTCCATTGCTTTTGATCCAATAAGCCCGATGGCTAATGCCGGAAGTGCTCCTCCTATCGCTACAATTAAACCTCCTGAAAGAGTAATGTGCATTTTGTAATGTCCTCCTTTTTCACCAGCTCTACTTACCTTGTTTGAATCTCTTGCGCGACCTCGAACCGCTGCGGACAGATCTCTTGAACTTGACTTTTTCCTGATGCAAAAAAACTCCCACTGTAGGCCAATTCCCCTGACCGGCACAAACAGTACTCCATTTTGGAGTATAAGCATTAGACTCACGCTCTTATCACATCTCCTCGCTTCACTCCCACAAAACCATCACAATATTCATGCAGCATATATATTACGGTTCTGATGGCTGGGATCATAATTCCCCGTACTGGAAACCGTCCAGGAATTTTTCAAAAGGCGGGTGCAAAATGCGACGTGGGGTTTATCTTAGTGAAGAGAGAGAAAGAAAATGCAGAGTGTAGCATAGGAAAGTGCAACAAAAAAGGGTCAGGCTTTGTAAGCTAAGCCCAACCCTTTGCGTAAACGACGCACTCTATTGTCCCAGGCGACTAACAACTAACTTTAACGTGCTTCTGAAGAGTCATCATCTATTAATGGTTCTAATAGACTATCTTGCCTGGAGAACTTTTTTAAAGTGTTAAAACTCAATCCGGTCAAGAAAAGGATGACAGCTATTAAAATGACGGACGCTACCGCTATGCCCATGTATCCCTCCTTGGGTAAAACGTCACAAAAGTACAAAAGCAGTCATGTAAACTGTGATAACAAACAAATACAATTATATCATAGGATGGCAAACACATCAGCTATATGACCGTGTTTTTGTTCCTCTCGGAGGGCACCACTTGTTCCTCTGGAATAGCACCATTTTCCTCATGAGTTTCTAATTCCTTCTCCGTCCGGCAACTCTTTACTTAGTAATATGCTTAATACGATTCCACAAGTTGATGATTATCTTCTGCACTTGCAATGCAGTGGCTATTGCGAGTATGTAACTCGCAATTCCAATACCAATTGCCCACAGGAGGGAATTAGTGAAAACCCAAGCCAATAGGCTCATACACAAAAAAAGCAATGGACCCGGCAATACAGCGAGAGTGAGCAACCGTATCGCTATCGGAATGTCTTTGCTCTGTAGTAGTGTCAGGGCTAACACAATACATCCAGAGATAATGAACAAACAGATGGCCACCAATATGGTCAATGCCAGAGGCGACACTTGTTTCCCCTTTCTCATGATGGGTATTCTTTTCTTCCTTGCGAACCGGCAAGGCCCGGCAAACATTATAAGCCGTTCTGCTATATGATATTCGATCTGGAAGTCTTTGAGCAACTCCAATGCCCGCTCAAAACTTCTTAAGGATGTTCATGGCGCTTCTCATGGACGTCTAAAAAATGTACAAAGTCCAGCTCAGTAGCTTCGAGAAATGATAGAGAAGCGTTGTGTGAACAATAAACCCACCCTGTTTGTTACAGAACACTGCCCTAAAGTCCTCCTGTTTGGCACCAAAACCACCTCCAAAAGTCTCTGTTGGCGAATGACACATAGAGTGAAATGTCCGGGTGAAGGGAAAGAAACGTTCCTTTGCCGCCATGCACGCACCGGCTTGCAAAGCCGTAGCATGGTAGGGGCGATGCCTTGTGCTCGCCCGGTGACGGGGCCCATGCACGCACCGGCTTGCGAAGCCGTAGCCTTGTAGGGGCGATGCCTTGTGCTCGCCTATTCGCACCAACTTAAGGGAGGGGAGTGAGAAAAGAAGGCTCAATCTGACATGATAGCATAAGATCTTGAACAAAGCATCATGAGCAGAAGGAGCCTTCTGATGACAACTCTAAGCCATCCGGCGGGTGCGCAAGTTTGAAGGAGCTGATTTGCTGCACATGCTGGTCTTTGGCTGGATGCAGCACCCCGATGCCAGTTTGGAGCAACTCAGTTCCACGGCGGCCATTGGAGCGGTACAGGTGAGCGACACTGCTGTTCACAAGCGCTTCACCAAGGAGTGTGCCACCTTCCTGCATGCGATACTGGAAGAACTGCTCAAGGTGGTGGTGCAAGCCGAGATGGTGACGCCGCCCAAGGTGCTGCGGCGCTTTACGGCGGTGGTGGTCGAAGACAGCAGTACGATCACCTTACCCGATGAACTGGCCCAGTTGTGGCGCGGCTGTGGAGGCAATCAGCGCCATACGGCAGCCGCCATCAAACTGCATGTGCGGCTTCGAGCTGCTGCGCGGACGGGTGTGGGGACCGGCGCTCACGGAGGGGCGCTGTTCGGATCACCACAGTCCCCTGGCCCTGGAGGAGTTGCCCGAGGGGAGCCTGTATGTGACGGATCTGGGCTACTTCTGCCTGCGTGAGATCGCCCAGCGCCATCGGCAGCATCGCTATACGCTGACGCGCTTGCGCGTGGGCACCAAGCTCTGCGATCCGCAGCGCCAGCCGCTCTCGCTGGAGAGGGGAGTGCTGCCGCCACGAGTGGGGCAGATGAAAGAGCTGCGCGTGCGCGTTGGAGCGCAAGAGCAAGTGCCGATGCGGCTGTTGATGCTGCGCGTCCCCAAGAAGATTGCCGACCAACGACGAGAGGACTTGAAAGCTGCTGCGCCGCGGCGCCAACAGCCCGTCTCGGAGGAAGCCTTGCGGCTAGCGGAGTGGACGATCCTGATCACCGATGCGCCAGCCAAGCGCTTGCCCTTTCAGGCCGCCCTGGTGCTGCTGCGCGAACGCTGGCAGATGGAACTGCTGTACAAGCTCTGGAAACAGCATGGGCGGGTGGACGAATGGCGCACGGCCAATCCCTGGCGGGCGCTGTGTGAAGTGTATGCCAAGTTGATCGGCATGGTGCTCCAACACTGGCTCATCGTGCTCTTTGCCTGGCAGGACGCGCAGCGCAGCCTGGTCAAGCTGGCCCAGGTGGTGCGCGATTGTGCTGGATCCTTGATGGAAGCCCTGGCTGGGGAACGCCCGCTGCGCGGTGTGCTGCGGCTGGTGGAGCGCCGCATGCACTCGGGCTGTCAGATGAACAAACGCAAGAAACATCCTAACTCCGCTCAACTGCTTGAAAGGGGGCAGGTCGAATGGCCCTTAAGTTGGTGCGAATAGGCGATCCCTTGTGCTCGCCCATAGGCACCAACTTAAGCGTACAGATCTGTGTAATGGGGCGGTGCGGTGGACAGAACGGCTCACATAGCCGCTTCACGACCATGAAGCGGAAAACGTCCATAGTAGGGGCGACCCTTGTGGTCGCCCGGTGCGAGTGGTCGCCCGGTGCGAGTGGTCGCCCGGTGCGGGTCAATGAATTTTCGTTGCACTCGTTATTTCATTCGCCTACAGAGTCCTGCAAGCGTAAAAGCACAGCTACTAAAGGACTGGACAACCTCGAAAAAGAGTACTATACTCGCGCCATGATTATAGGAGTATCTCAGATCACGTTACATCTGCCTGATAGTCAATCGTTAAAAGATAAACGGCAGATCATTAAATCTATTCTAGCCCGCGTTCGTAACCGCTTTGAAGTTGCAATTGCCGAGGTCGAGGAGCAAGACCGCTGGCAGATCGCCGTTCTTGGTCTCAGTTGCGTGAGCAATAGTAAGCAGCACTCTGAAGAAATATTGGAGCGCGTCCGCCGTTATATTGAAGAGACCCGTCCAGATATTGTCGTCAGCAATGTTGAAACTGAAATGATTACCTGGTAAATATATGTCATTATCACAAGTAGATGCCACATCGCAACAGCGCTCGCCAGAGCCAGTCTATATTCTTGGTGTGCGAGTTGATCGTCTCTCGCAGCGAGAGGTGCTCGACCGCATAGAGCAGATGATTGCCCGCAGGCGAGCTAGCACACAAACGATCTCATGCCAGCAGATTGTCACCGTCAATCCGGAGTTTGTCATGGCGGCGCAGCACAATATGGATTTTCGTGCTGCCATCAATGCTGCCGCTTTGGTTATAGCGGATGGGGCGGGAGTTGTATGGGCGGCGCGCTACCTGCAGCGCCCTGTACCTGAACGTGTGACCGGCACCGATCTTCTTCCGCCATTGGCGCAGCGTTGTGCTCGATCTGGCTACCGGCTCTATCTGCTTGGCGCAGCGCCCGGAGTCGCGGAAGCCGCGGCAGCGCGTTTGCAAACACTAGCTCCAGGGCTGGAGATCGCAGGAACCTATGCAGGTTCGCCTGCCACCGGCGAAGAAGATGGTATTCTTAAGCGCGTGCAAGCAGCTCAGGCCGACGTGTTGTGCGTAGCATACGGCGCCCCGGCGCAGGATCTGTGGATACGGCGCAACCTGGCGCGACTCCCAGTTGCGGTGGCAATGGGCATTGGTGGCGCTTACGATTTTCTCTCGGGACATCAAAAGCGTGCACCACAATTCATGCGCAAGATGGGATTGGAATGGCTCTATCGTCTCTATCGTGAGCCGTGGCGCTGGCGGCGTATGCTGGCTTTGCCGCGCTTTGCCGTGCAGGTCATTTGGAGGGGTCGTAAAAACCATGGCGCTTAATAAGTCGTTGCCGGGTTATAGCAGCGCGCGTTTGCGCTCGCTCATTGATAGTTTCAGCAGTAAGCGCCTACTGGTCATCGGTGACATGGTGGCTGATGAATACCTGATCGGCAATCCTACCCGTATCGCGCGCGATGCCCCGGTCCTGATCCTGGAATTGTATGAGGAGCGTACTGTCCCCGGTGGCGCAACCAATGTGGCGGTCAACACTCGTACGTTGGGCGCTGATGTCTTCCTGGCAGGCGTCGTTGGTGATGATGTGCCCGGCCGCAACCTGCGCCATGCCATCAGCAAACTCGGGATGCACCAGGAAGGTCTTGTCACTGATCCCTATCGTCCCACCTCGACCAAGACGCGTATTTTGGCTGGCAGTCCCCAGATTGTCCAGCAGCATATAGTGCGCATCGATCGCGTAGACACCTCCGAGGTGGGCGAACCGAGCAAAGGTCGCATGCTTGAGTATATACGGCAGGTCTTGCCCTCAATGGACGCACTTGTCCTGTCGGATTATGAAAACGGCGTGATCAGCCCCGACATCGTCAAACTTTGTATTCCCATGGCCCGCGAACTGCAGAAGGTCATCGTGGTGGACTCACACGGATCGCTCTCCCGTTTTCAGGGCGTCACAGCTTTGACTCCCAATCAACCGGAGGCGGAACTCTCTGTTGGTATGACCATCAGGACAGAGGACGATTTGCACGAGGCGGGGAACAGGCTGCTCGAGGGGAGCCATGCCCGAGGCGTGCTGATTACTCGTGGTGCTGAGGGTATGAGCCTTTTTGAGGTGGGCAAACCCCCTCTCCATCTCCCTATCCACCAGCTTGATCACCACGCCAGCGAAATTGTAGATACAAATGGTGCAGGCGATACCGTTGCTGCCACCTTTACACTGGCCCTTACCTGCGGCGCCAGTATGGCGGAGGCGGCCTATATCGCCAATGCCGCTGCTGCTCTGGTGGTCCGTCGATTGGGCTGTGCCAGTAATACTCCTGAAGAATTGATGAGCGTCATCACATGAACAAACTATTGTACGATACACAATGCAAGATCCTGGCCCGTGACGAGCTTGCCAGGGAGGTCAAACGCAGACAACAGGCGGGAGAGCGTGCTGTCTTCACCAATGGCTGCTTTGATCTGCTGCACCTTGGCCATGTACGCTATTTACAGGAAGCCAGGGCACAGGGCGATTTTTTGATCCTGGGCCTCAACGACGACGCTGGCGTTCGCGCGCTCAAAGGGGCGGGTAGACCACTGGTACCAGAGCAAGAGCGTGCCGGAATCCTGGCCGCGCTCAGCTGTGTCGATTACCTCACCGTCTTCGCCGAGCCAACAGCCAGTTCTCTGGTGCGCTTGCTCCAGCCGGCGATTTACGTCAAGGGCGGCGATTATGCGAACGCGAATAGCCATCTGCCAGATACAAGCCGTTTGCCAGAGGCAAAGGTCGTCCAGGAATACGGTGGCAGTGTGCGTTTAATCCCATATCTGCCAAACCATTCAACTACCGAATTGATCGCGGCTATCAAACGGCTTCCGGAGCCGTCTTCATAATATCTTCATAATTCATAATATGAATGTTTGCGCGGAGTGAATAATTTTTATGTGCGCAGTCGTCCGGGGAGACCTTTGTATTTATGGCAAAAGACTCTATTGAAGAATCAAAAACTCAAATGGAAGCAGTGCCCTTTATAGAAGCGGGCACCGCTGGAACTATGCCGGAGCTATCGCCTATCCCTCTTGAGGAGAGTTCCACACACGAGACGTTACCAGGAGAACGCCGCCACATCGTCAAGTCGGCCACACTGGTCATGCTCGGAAACCTGGGCAGCAGCGTAATGGGCATGGTGCGGCAGCAGGTGGTGGCCTCTTTTGGGCAAAGTATCGCTAGCCCATTCCTCTCCGCCATTACCCCCGCTCAGATCTTCAATGACTTTCTCATCAACGGTTCTATTAATGGGGCCTTAGTCCCGACCTTTAATGACTATGCCGCGCCTGAAAAGCGCGAACAGCTGCGTCGCCTTGTTTTCACCCTGGTCAATCTCGTGTTTCTGATTATGTTGACCGCGGCTATTGTCTTTCTCTTTATTGCCCCCTGGTTTATCAGTAACATCCAGGTGCGGGGCTATACCCCACAGGAGAAGCTGCTCACCACGCAATTTGCGCGCATCATCTTCTTCTCGCTTTTGGCCTTGGGACCCTTCGCGGTGTTGCAAGCCGCTCTCTTTGCGCGTAAAGAGTTTGGCTGGCCTGCCGTCGCCACCGCCGCGTACCATATTGGTATCATTATTGGGGCGCTCGTGGGCGCGCTCGTAGGAGACTATTACCTGGGGACATACGGTCTGGCTTTTGGGGTGTTGCTGGGCGCTGCTGGCGAAATCGCTCTGCTGCTGCCAGGGCTGCGCAACCAGCGACTCCGCTACATGTTTGTGCTCGATCTCAAGCAGCCGGCGCTGCGTCGCATCCTGAAACTCTACGCGCCTATCGCCCTCAGTTTCCTGGTCAGCGCCTTTTTTATCATTCTCGATCAATCCCTTGCCACGCAAACTCCCGGCATCGGGAGGGATCCGGGCGCAGCCAACTATCTCGCCATGCGCGTCTCTACTACGCTGATCCAGTTCCCGGCAGGATTAGTCGCGACCGCGCTCTCAGTAGCAGTGTTGCCGACGCTGGCGGAGCACGCGAGAACAGTTGAACTTGAGCGCTTCAAAAAAACACTGCTGCTGGGCTTTCGCCTTGGCCTGCTCCTGATGATTCCCGCCGCCGCTGGCCTCATGGTAATGGGTTTACCGATTGTGACCCTGATCTATCAGCATGGCAAATTCACAACGCACAATTCACAGCTCACAACGCTTGCACTGCAACTCTATGCCTTCCAGTTGCCCTTTGTGGCTATCGACCAGCTCTTGCTCTCGGCATTTTATGCCCGCAAAAACACCGTCACTCCGGTTATCGTCAGCTTTGTTTGTTATGGTAGCTATCTTGCTATCGCCCTGCCCTTCTGGCGGACCATTGGCATGCCTGCTCTCGTTGTTGCCAACACCGTACAGAACTCCTTCCACGCCGTCATCCTACTGGTTTTGTTGCGTATGGCTATCGGCCCTCTGCGCGTGCGCGAGATCGTACCTGCCTTCTTAAAAATCAGCGTAGCGACTGCTGCCATGGTTGCCGTCGCCTGGAGCCTACAACTGCTGCTGGCTCATGTAGGACTGTTCTCCCTCAATCATTTGTCAGGTCAGTTCCTGACGGTAATAGTCATTGGCCTCATCGCGGTGGGAGTATATGTTGGTGGAGTACTGGTATTGCGAGTGGAGGAGGTTGGGTTGATGAAGGGCATCGTTATGGCGAAGTTAGGGAAAAAATAGAGCTTTTTTGGGAAATGCTGTTGTTTGCCCAGTACCAGCCGCGCGGCTGGTACTGGGCAAACAACAGCATTTTTTATTGTGAGTATAATCGCTGCCATGAATTTTAGCAAGACGAGGTTAAGCATTTTTTAAGCTTCACTCGGGAAAAATAAGAAAGTGCATTGCTCATCTTAAGAGAGTTTAGTATCTGCTTAGAGAAGCTTAAAGCAGAGCTTATAAGGGTCAAAAATCCTTGTAAAGTACACAAAAAGAGGCTACCCTGATATGCAGATATCAGAAAGAGGAGTACTTGAATATGCAGATACAAACAACATCAAATATACACGCGATAGATATTACTGATGGCGATTTGGCACAACAAACACTGGCTGGCAACCCATACGCCTTTGAGGATCTTGTAAAGCGCTACAGTACACCGCTGTTTAACTTCATCTATCGCTTCCTGGGCGACTATGACCAGGCCTGCGATATCTTACAACACGTATTTATTCAGTTATATGGCTCCTTGAGCAGCCTGCGCACAGACAAGCCGTTAAAAGCATGGCTTTTCCAGGTCGCGCGTAATCGCTGCCTTGATGAACTGCGCCGCCAGCGAGTCATTCATTTCTCGGAATTAGAGTCGGTGAACGATGACGAAGAACTCTCGCCTCTAGCAACCATTCCCGCTAACGGTCCGCTCCCTGAAGAATTAGCAGAGCAAAGCGACCTGCAGCAGCGCCTGCAAGAAGCTATCCAGACCTTACCCATCAAGTTCCGCTCAGTGGTGCTGTTGCGCTATGCTGGTCAACTCAGTTTTTCTGAGATTGGCCAGACACTCAATATGCCCGAAGCAACGGCCAAGACCTACTACCAACGCGCCAAACCGCTCCTTCGCGCGGCTTTGATGAACCAGGTTGAGTACACCGCTCACTAAACAAACAGCAGGGCGAAAAAAGTGGACTCCCAGTGATAGAGGTGTCCATTTTTTCGCTCTGCTGTTTTGAAACCGCTCTCTTTTCCCATTCGTGTAACATAAAAGGTAAGAAAAATAAGAAAGATTAGAGGGCATTAAGAAATGCAGCATGCAAATGATTCCTCATACATGGACAATGAAAAAACGTATGACGATATCGATATACTTCTCAGCCAATTGAAAATGATAGAGCCCCCTCCGGCGATTATTGCACGCATTCTCGGTCAGGTACAGGCCCAGGCAATCGGTGGGAAGATTCCTTCTCAACCTCTGACGTGGCACCATATGGATAACGGCGTTGATCAGGGAAAATGAATCCCGTCAATTCGTTTCTATTTATTCGCCTATCCCTAAAGAATAGAATGAGTATTTAACATATTACTCTATCTTTTCTATGGCATAATATGGTACACTTTGTTTAGTACACGGGCCTGACGGCCTGTAATTGGTCAACATATGAAAAATCTTGCTGGTATTACGTATGTAGTAACAGCGGCATACATAGCAGCAGAAGGAGTGGTTGTATGACAAGAACTGTTCTGGACAAAGAACTGCAAGCACTGGATGAACAAATCATTGGATTAGGGTCTCTGGTAGATGATGCTTTGGCAAAAGCCTTGGAAGCCTTGGAGACCGGCGATATAGCCAAAGCGGGTTTAGTAATTGAGGCCGATGCACCTATTGATAGCCTGCGGGCGGCTGTTGAGGAACATGCTATCCGCTTATTGACGCTGCAGCAGCCTCTCGGTGGGCGCGATCTGCGCTATCTCACCTCAACGCTTGCCATTGCGGGCGATCTTGAACGCACCGGTGATGGGGCTGCAGGAATCGCACAGATCATCTTGCGTATGACGCCACTTCATACTGATAAAAGGTTAGAAGTGAAGATAGCCGCTATCCCCGAGGTCAAGGTGGGTGGTGAGAGCGAAATTACCGAAGCCTCTATCATGCGTGGCATACTCGAACTGGGAAGCGAAGCCCGGCGCATCCTGCAGGGCACAATGGATGCGTTCGCTCGACGAGATGTCGAGGCGGCGAAGCGCATCTGGGAAGAGGACGACGTGGTGGATGTTCGCTACCACCTGGTGCGCCATGATTTGATGGCATTGATGACCGGCGCTCGGGCAATCCCCGCTCTGCAGAGTGATGCACTCATTTTACAACGTGTGACCTACCTGCTCTGGATTGCTCACAAACTCGAGCGTGTTGCCGACCATGGTAGCAATATCTGCGAGCGTATTGTCTTCATCCTGGAAGGCGAGCCCAGAATTATACGCACCCAGGAATAATACGTTTCTCTTCATGGATAAAAAACATGAGACATCCCGCTGCGGGCAAGTTTCGCGCTGTCTCATGTTTATTTTTGACTTTCTGACCTCAGCCACGTCTTTTGAAAACTCGGAATTGTTCAATCTGCAAGCAGAAGTGTATCGCTAGAATCCTGTGCTGTTCCTTACAATCTTTTTACATTATTCTGTGGAATTCCTGATGATCACAGATTACAATATCTACAGATCAAAAAGTCATTGTGTTTATATTGAAACAAGTACTACCTGTCCATAAACTACGGAGGAATATAGCTATGTCACAGCCTTATAATGAACAGGCTACTCCCTACCAGGAAGGGCAGAGCGCAGCATACGCTAAGAATGTCTCTGCCCCAACGGAGCCATACCATCCTGCCCCTGGCAGTATGCCGAATTATACGCCGCCGCCGCAACGTCCTTCAAGGGGCCTGCGCACGGGAGCCACTATCGCACTGACCGTGTTACTCGCGGTTGTCTTTGGCACGGGCTTATTTGCCGGCTGGCAGTTTGGCCACAGCTCCACCGTCTCTAACCAGCCCACTATAAACCAGTTGCAGCCCGGCACCAATCCAGCTCCAACCGTACCTGCTCTCACCAGCAATAATATAGAAGCGGTGCGCGAGGCCGTCATTGCCAAAGTGCGACCCGCGGTTGTCCAGATAAACGTCACCACACAGAGTGGTGCGGCACTGGGTTCCGGGGTCATCATTGACCGTCGCGGTTATATCGTCACTAATAATCACGTTGTTAGTGGAGCACAAAGCATAGAGGTGGTGCTTTATGATGGCACCAGCATCAAAAATGTTCAACTGGTGGGAACCGACCCTGCTGATGACCTCGCTATCCTGAAGATCACTCCCCCTGCCTCGAATTTAACTGTGGCAACCCTGGGTGACTCCTCAAAGCTGCAGGTTGGGCAGGATGTCATGGCTATCGGTAATCCTCTGGGTATCACCCAGACGGTGACGAGTGGTATCGTCAGCGCGCTTGGGCGCAATGTCTCTGAGGGCCAGGGTGGCGCAACCATTCCCAATGCCATTCAGACCGACGCAGCCATCAATCCAGGCAATAGCGGCGGAGCTTTGGTAGATATGCAGGGCAACCTGGTTGGAATCCCCACCTTGACGGCTATTGACCCTGAATTCAATACCCCGGCCAACGGTGTCGGCTTCGCGATACCATCCAATCGTGTCAACTTTGTCGCGACCCAGATCATTCAAACCGGTAAGGTGACGCATACCGGCCGCGCCGTATTAGGTGTAAGAGTCGCTACTGTCGATGCCACCCTGGCCGCGCAGGACAACCTTTCCGTCGATCACGGTGTGTTGATTGTCAGCGTTGTACAGAACGGCGCAGCCTACCAGGCTCATCTGCAAGCCGGTGATGTTATCGTAAAAGTCGACGATAAGCAGGTGACCGACACTTCTTCGTTGGGCGATGCCCTGATCAGCAAAAGCCCTGGCGATACGGTCTCCGTGCAGATCTATCGTGGCAACCAGCAGATGACGGTCAGCGTCAAGTTGGGTGAACTGCAAGCAGGCAACTAAACAACTATATTAGTCAAATGACACAGGAAGCCCCCAGCACAACGATGTGCCGGGGGCTTCCTGTGTCATTTCTGGTTCAGGTTGTGCTCTGCAGCGCATCCACATTCTTCTCCTGACCTTTTTGTTTGGCTGGGGTTGCCGGATGGCGTGCCCGGCTGGCGAGCAGGACGCCAATAAAGAACACCGTCCAGCCGAAAGTCATAACCAGCCAGAAAACGTTTTTCACCCCCAGGCGGGCCGTATAGCCGGCTAAAGCATTGATCAGATCGCCCGCGAGGATCAATATATTCGCCACGAGCAGCGTCTCTGAACCCTGGCGGCGATGCACTTCCCAGGCGGAATAGATGGCCACGCCAGCGACCGCTACAACCCCGAGCGAATTCAAAATAATAATCGTTATCAGCCAGAGACCTGTGCTGGGTTGCAAGATGCCTGTACCGGGCGTGCCCGCGATCTGGCTCAGTTGCTGCCTGTCAACGTTGGTGAAAGCGATGAGGAATACAGCCAGCACGCTCAGCGCCAACAGTACGGCCAGACAGATGCGTGTTATCCGAGCGCTTGCCACCAGCGCAATGCTGCCCAGGCCAAGCCAGGCAGAAATCAGCGCTCCGCCCAGGATGTAGTAGATGCGGAAGAACAGTACTCCGATGTCACTGGCAGGGTGCACCAGTATCATAACTACATAGGCCAGCGTGGCAAAAAAGGCCATAAAGAGTGCTATTGCCCAGAATAACTGGTACACACGATGACGCCGTAGATACTGGCGCAATACTACTCCCGCAAAAAGCCCCGTCACAATCACATTGATGATCGGGAAGAGTAATAAAATATTGTTGTTCATCTTG